>BNJS01003328.1_pt1 | contig 114173 bp, 233 predicted proteins | sample 8540461 | NCBI WGS metagenome assembly BNJS01 (sample SAMD00202454, study PRJDB9452) | human saliva metagenome | isolation source: human saliva | place: Japan | reverse complement strand
AGGCAATGACATCCTTGAACATGCTTGTCTATGTTGTCACAAAAGGAACTGTTCGATGACTGCATCGAGCAGAACTTCCGCAAGCTGCTCATTGATGCGGAGACAAAGCGGGCGAAATGATGTTGGTCGTGAATAAGATGGCAGATGTCGGGGCCACGCCGGAGAACACGCAGAATCAAAACGGGATTTGGAGAGGTGACATCCGGCATGTTACGCCTTGGGATCTGCGTCGTGTTCATCGATGCCGGAGTCGTATGTGGACAGCCGTGACAGAAGACGGATGAGGACATTTGGCGGAGCTAGTTGAGCGGAGCAATTACGAGGTTTGTTTTGTGCTGAACGCACTTTATCCCGCGAAAGGGAAATGCCGTCACGGATGACCACGGCACTCCAGATGGATGCGTATCCGTGATGCGATAATATATCAGCCCTCCGTCGGAGACAACTGATGTGGATATGGTGAAGACATCTGCGTTCAAGGCGTCATATTGTGCAGACGAATCGGTGGCGGCTTGGGACGGCAGTCAAGCGTAATCGAAGATGCTGTTGCCGAGATTCATGACGTGGGGCGGGAGATTGCCAATGCGATCTATGACTATGACAGCGAATGCTGCAGACAAGAGCGCCGAGGATGCATACAGCAAGGTCGAGCGCATCGTTCTGTGGATCACTCTTTCAAAGGATATCAATTCCGTTTGGACACAATGGACGGTGCCGGAATCCTCGTCGAAAATCTTGAAGGGGTTTTCTGGAGAGAGGCAGGAAAGAATGTTGCAGACTATGCGCTGGCGATCCGGAACGGATTGAAGCAGTTGCGGGCGGGAATGTTCATGCGTAATAAAGATATAGTTTTCTTCGGGCATAATTTTCAGCCGTGGGAAGCAGTTAAATTTGTGAAGAAAATCACGTAGCGGAAGATGCTCGGTGTGTTTTGGTGTCGTCTGTCCGTTGGGATGCAGGCCAAGAAGATCAGGAGGCGAGCGTGCACAGGATATGAAACAGGGACGGGAGTCCGTGCGTGGTGGATTCAGCTAGCGGCGCAGGCGTTCCGCCGCCAGACGGGTGCTTGCGAACCTGATGGAGAAGGTTATGTTGCCGATTCGCTAGATAGATGTTAGACTCGCCGAGTTGAGAAAATGCGTGTCGGGCGGTCGGCAGCATGACCGACTGGCGGAGCTGCGAAAAGTGCCATAATCTTATCGGGCATTCACAGGGGCGTAATCGAGATACACTGACGTATGAGACAGGACGATGACAGATAACATGTGTATCTAAGGACTGAGCGATGCAGATCTGTGTGGATGCGGATGCGTGCCGGTCACGCTCCTGTGACACGCATCATGTCCTGTCGGATTACTGCGGTACAGCTTCGTGGATGCGGTGAGGATGCTGTCGACATCGCCCTGACGAATCGTTTTTATTGCGGGTGATATCGTGGTGACGCAGGACTTCGGGCTGGCGATGTTCGCGCTCGCCAAGGGCGCGTATGTGATTCACCGTGGGGCTGGCGGTATCAGGTCTCAGCGAGGAGGGATGCCGTGCGCAGGAAGCAGGTGCCGACGGATGCGGACGCTGGCGGCGTGCGTGGAAGCAGGGCGAGGGCAGTTGCGTCGGCGGTTCGAGGAGGCATTTGGATCTGGTCGCGCTGGAACAAGAAGGATAGGATTTTGACGGAAGTTGTGCATTTTGCAATGAAGCGATACGTTCAACACTACCTTGGCGCATCTTTTTACCCGCATTTTGTGCCGGAAAAATCTGCGCCAATCTGAGGTCTGCTTTATCAGTGATTCCTTTGCTTGTTTGATGGATATAGGGTGATGGTGATGCCCTTCGTGTTTGCTTTGTAGTTCCTCCACTTCTTTTGCTTGCTCGGCGAAGTTTATAAATCGTGTGGCTTCCTCCGGTTGTGTTGAATGTCCACTTACGATGATTGTCTTTCCTTTGGCTCATTGCCTTTCTGGAGATGAAGAGCAATGAGGCGGCGGGGCAATATATAAGAAAATGTGAAATGAGAATTCGCACCGTGAACTTGACTACAAGGAGAATAGGGGTTTCGTTTGTCCAACTGTGTACGAGCGCTGGAGTCGAGGTGAGATCGTGCAAGGCGGAGCTGGCAAAATTTTCCGTGACGGACAAGACCATCCAGCGCGACATCGAGGGCTGCGATCTCTACCTCGAGACGCGCACCGATGAGGGCAAGTCTCATCGTCTGAGCGCGGTCGCGGCTGCCATTGCTCACACGCGGCGGGCAGTGGCTGACGAACGGACGTGCTCGCCGTCTGCGCAGATTCTGCTTGAGCCGCGCGTTCTGCAAGGAGGGGCTCGATGCCCTCCTCAAGAAGGCTGCTGCGGCAGACTGCACCACGCATGAGACGGGTGGGGAAGATCATCCCAGCGAGCAGCATTACTACGTCGCGTCACGAGGGAAAAACTCCTCCGCGATCTGGGAACTCGCAGCACGTGACGCAGGCACGATCCATTTTCTACTGCCGTCGGACGGCACCGAGCGCACATGAGGGTGAACCCTGTCGCCATCATGTTCTCTTGAGTACTATTTTACCTCATCGCCTATCTGGCGGACGGGCGCAAGGAGTTCCCGACCATCTTCCCATCGACCGCATCGCACGTTTCGAGCCGACGGGCGCGACCTTCCGCGTGATTCTGGCAGGAAAATTCAGCGACGGCGAGTTCCGCAAAGCGTCCAGTTCATGTACGCGGGCGAACTCCGCCGTGTCACCTTCGACTAGCGGCGCATCGGTCGGAGTCTCGACCGCCTCCCACAACGGTGTTCGAAGGCTGGGGCATCTATCATTACTGCCGAGGTTATCGGGAGCGGCATTGATATGTGGCTCAGGGTCAGGGGGATGTGGTGAGGTGGTGGATCAAAAGAAGTGATTTTGAAAACAATTATTGATGGTTGCAGTTCGAGAATCGTTGAAAGAGTTTGCGTTTCAGTGATGGAGGTTATCGTATGAGCACACATGACGACATCAACGTCGAGGAGAGATTGAGAACTAGACCTTTTGGAGTAGCGCATGAGGATCAAATACCTGAGGCGGCCTGGTGGGACGAAGATTCGCAAAGAACATCGCCGAAGATCGGCGTGAAGGTGATCCTGTCAGGCGCTCCTCCTACATCGTGTGGCGCAGTCGCCGAACTGCCCGTCGAAGATCAAAGGCACGGGTACTCATCGGTGCGCTCGGCTACCCTGATCCCGCCGATTTGATCTGATTCCGGATATCATGCGCGCGATTAGGCTATGCGGATGACGATGCCGCTCGCGATTGCAACGGCAGGTCGCGTGCTCGCAGATTCGACATCACGGATGAGATCAAGAGCAGGCAAAGTCGAAGATTGCTGACTCTTGGGTGAGGATGTGCTTGCAATCTCGACGATTGAGCACGAAACATTCTTGCGTGCATCAAAATTTCTCAATGGACTTGTCCTCCTTCCTCCCTATACTGTAACCATGTAGACAGGCGAAGGCCTCAGGTTGTGGTATAGAGACGAAGGAGGATTTTCTATGCAAAGGGATTGACAGGCTGGTGTTCATCGTCGATCGGAGCGGGTCGATGGAGGGCTCGAGAAGGATACGATCGGCGGGTTCAACTCCATGCTGAAAAAGCAGGCGGAGCTCGAGGGCGAGGCGCGTGTGACGACGGTGCTGTTCGACAATCGGTATCGTCTTGCATGACCCTCGACATCGCGGTTGCACCGCTCTCGAGGCGGACTACCGCGTGGGCGGCGGCACGGCGCTCCTCGGCATGCGTGGACGCGATCAAGAAGATCCGTGCGGTGCAGGAAGCAGACGGCGGAGGACTATCGCGCGGAGAAGGTACTCTTTGTCATCATCACGGATGGCGGGAGAACTCCAGCCGCAAGTATTCGGCGGAGCAGATCAAGGAAGCGCATCGAGCACAAAAGAAGTACGGATGGGGTTCGTTTTCTTCGGCGCGAATATGGATGCGGTCTTGGAGGCGTCGAAACTCGGGATTGCTGCGGGTTCGCGCGGGGATGGCTGGCGAACCCGCAGGGACGGCGATGGCGTACAGTGCCATGTCGGCGCAACGGATATTCGGAGACGGTAGGAAAGGAGAGGAGATCAGATGAGCACTTTGATGGTCGGTATCGCGACGGCAGTTCTTGCGAATGTATTCTCGGCTATGGCATCTATAAGGCACTGCAGGATGATGAGCCGTCATACGCTGTAGATGATGCGGCGGTGGGATGATGAGATGGAGGACGAGGAGGAAGAAGCGGATACATTCGACGAGGCGGGAGGATTAGTCGTCTACGGATGATCGTCGGTTCTGCTGACTCGCGTCGAGCACAGGATACATCTACGTTCGTCGGCTGCAGGCGACTAGCGAGAACTTTCATTCAGCCGATTCGGCGTTTGAAAGCTCTTTTGTCGCGAAACAACCGCTGTCGCCGTGCATACTATGATAGTAGAGTAAGAGGAGAATTGGGTCAGTGAGCATCATCAAGAAGGACATTCCTGCGGTACCGTGTGCTGATTCAAAACTCCGCCTGATCGACGACACGTTTTTCAACGTATGCTGATAACTATACCGAGGGATGGCTCCTCCTGGCATCTTCTTTGATCAGGATGATCTTGTTGTCGGCGCGTCGTTACAGCAGGTGCGGACAATCTCTACGGACGCGGGTTCGTTTCGATGTGCTGGCAGAGGGACGAAGGGGAAACTCTACGACTGTGAAGTCCAGCGGGCAAACGAAGGCGCAGTTGCGCGCCGGGCGCGCTACAACAGCAGCATGATGGACTCGCGCGCTGGCAAAGGAGCGGGTTCGCGGCACTCCGGAGACGTGGGTGATCTTCATCACGGAAAACGAGGCATCTATGGGGCGGGATGCCCTCTGTATCACGTCGAGCGGATCGTCCAAGAAACGCGGCGTCCATTCGATGATGGGGCGCATATCCTCTACGTCAACGGGCGAACCGGACGACACACCGCTCGGGCGGCTGATGCAGGACTTTTTCTGCGAGCGCCCGGAGCAGATGAACTATGCGGAACTTGCAGAAAGCGAGCGGTGACTAGCAGAAAGCAGAGTCAGTGCCATGTGTGTGAACTGATGGAAAAATTTGGCGAGAAGAAGATGGAAGAGAGGGCGCATCGGGCGGCGCGTCCGGACGGCGACGGCATTGCTCGCGCTGGGAAGCTCACGCGCTTTCTCAGATCGCTGAGGCAACAAAGGTGTCACGGAAGAGGTGAGAAACAGTGGTGGCAGTCCAGCGCGTAAGTTCCTGCAGCAGAGATTCTAGGGAATCTCCTGACAGAGAGCCGCTCAGATTGATATGCTTCATGTCTCCGTTCCTCCTGAAATATACTGCGATTTTTATATTTCGTTTTGACAGATATACGCGACGATTTGGAGGTGGATGGAGTACAGCGAGCGGCGCAGCGGCAGTCCCATGAAAGCCGCCGCCTTTTGATGATTTTATGGTATGCTACTGGCATCGATGTGGTTTCTCAGTAGTGAACAGGGAGGGATGAGAGAGAGATGAAAAAGGGATTGATCCTGTTGGCGGTCTTCATAGTTTCGCCCTGTCAGGGATCTCTATGGCGGCGGGCATTAGTCGAGATCAATCAGGATGGGCACGTTCTACGAACGATTCCGGACATTGCATGGCGGTGACCCTATGGCCGACAACGCGCGCGGAGGTCGAGGAGATATAGTGCGCCGACCACGCGAACAGAGCCGAAGTGGAGTGATGCGCGGGATGACATGATGAATACGTATACCTATGGGACGTCTTTGCTCGCGTGATGTTTGTTGGGGACCGTGCCGAGTTCATCAACACGGATGCGCTAGAACGGCATTGCGACGCCGGCAGGCGTGCGACCGTCGGCGACCCGCAGAGCAAGATTTGCGCACATCTACGGCAAAGCCGTATCGTTACCAGCAAAAGAAGAAAATGGGAAGAGACCGCTTCGTCTACCGCGACCAGTATCATATAGGGTCTTGCATTCCACCGCCCAAAAGGGCTTCATCACTTCGAGTGGGATTGTCGGATCGAGGGTGAATTCGATCAATCTGTCGACGACCATACATAAAAACAGCCTTCTGTGCCCGGTCGGTACAGAAGGCTGTTTTTCCGATACGTGCGGCATCAGCGCGAACTATTGGGAGGGCTTTACGTGAGCGATAGTCGCCAACACCTCATACGGACGGGCATTCCTCCCGGCCGGAGTAATTCGAGGAGTTTCTGGGCGTCAGCAAATCCTGCAGAGACAGATGGCGCAGGTGAACGTCGGTGGGCGGAAGTACAGAGCACCGTCAGCGCTCCCCTTGCCACGTGCGCTCGTGGGCGATCACGTCAGGTTGTCCTCCTCGATAAATCGGATATCGCCCTCCGCAATGATGGGCATCTCGAGCGCGGCTGGATTAGGCGCCGATAAAACGCCAGAATGGAATCTCGTCCTCTGCGCCGCCTATGGATCGCGCATGATTTTCGCCAGAGTATCCATGGCTCTCGCGTGGAAAACACCGCGTACCTGGTAAACCAACTGCATTGGCGTACGTCCGTTGTCGCGGGGCCTGATCTGGGATCGTACGCCTCCACTTCCGTTTGCCACTGCTCCGCAGGATGCGTAATAGTTGGACTCTCCACGTCGGTAATCCGCGATGGAGGTATAGCCCGCGTTGGTCTTCCCAATTCTTCCTTGGTAGATGTACGGCGTACCGCGCATCAGGTGGTCTGGCCGCCAGCATCTTGGTAGACACCTCACGGTACTCCTTGTCTCCCAGGACGTGAGACGATGCGGGGCTGGTCATGGTTGCACAAAAGAGCTATTCAGCCGCCAGCCTTCGCCATGCCCGTCTGCCACGCGGCAAGAGCTCTTTAGCGCATCATGTCCGGCGGCATAAGGGCCATTGTCACCGTCCTTGTAATCGACCTTCAGATGATGAAAACTGAACGTCATGGACGGCTCGTGATTGGCGGGGCGGGTATAGTGGATGCAGTTCTCGAGATCCGTGGACGCCATCTCGCCAGCCGTCACATATCGCCGATGGGACTGCGGACAAATCTGCAAATATTCGTGAATATGCGTGACCCCGTCAACGACAGCCATCGCCCCAGCCTGGGTATCATCGGCAAAAACCTCGGCTGCGACGGGTTAATGACATCAAAGCGGAATCCGGCGACGCCGCTCCTTCAAAACCGTACCACCTTGGCGAGCTCATCCCGTACGGTGGTTCGTCCAATCCAAATCGGCTGCTCACATCGTGCAGATGCAGATACCATTTGCCAGGCGCGGCTCCACTGCCAGGCACTGCCCGTACGCGCATTGCCAATTGGTCGGCGGCTCCCCGGTCGTCGGCGCTACTATTGCGGGTAATCGCAGGTGTAGTAGCGCTGGTAATCCGCATCACCCGCAGTACTGGAACCACGCGTGCTGATCGGAGGTGTGGCAAAACACCATGTCAGCATGATTTTCAGTCCTTGGCATCGGCGGTACCAGCCAGCGCGTCAGGTCATCCATCGTGCCGAAATGCGGATCGATGGCCAGATAATCGGCGATATCGCAGCGTTATCCTTTTGCGGCGAGATGAAAAGGGCGTCAACAGGTAGTCCACCCCATATCCCCAGATAATCCAGCGCATCGATTCGCCTCGCGGATCCCGATACCGTCGCCGTTGGGTCCGAACGACTTGGGGTAAATCGATAACGACCTTATTCTTGAAGTCTGCCATATTGTTCTCCTCCCCATCCATCAGAGCAGAGCGTCGCATTCGCCCATGCTCTGCGCTCCTTGTCCGCGTCAAAATGATGCGATCACCGTCTCGGCCTTGCCGTCGTGGCCTGCCAATATTGGAGGCAAAGGTCTCACATCGTTTTGTTAGTAATGACACAGATCGTCACATCGGAATGACCCATGCCTTAATCTTCGCGCGGCTGAAGGTGACGGCGGCGTGCCGGCCCTCGTCGCCGGTATGCAGGTAGGAGAAACCGTCGCCTGCGCATATCTACCGTGTAATGCCCACATGGAGCAAAACCTCACGCCGTTCGCGGGCGTCATTCATCTGCACCACCGTGGGCACAAGACGTTTGAAGAAGCGTTCCAGATAGACGAGGGTGAGGCCGCTAAATCGCGGGGAGCACCTGTGCCTGATAGCCGATCATGTCCACAGTAAAATAACCGGAATCGAGGAATCCTGTCCGGGCGTCGTCGCCACGGCGTGGACATTCAGCGATGACGGTTACCAGCGTCAGTCGAGTGATGCCGAGGATGGGGTACCGCCCATCTTTCGCACCACCGACCAGCAAATCCCCGGATGCCCATGTAAACCGCGCTCCCGATGGGCCAGAGAAATTGATCCATTCCGGCTGAACTGACTCAAAAAAATGAGGTATCTATCCCTCCGAGGCGGTCTTCCCTCCGAAAGCAGCTGACGGCGGCGTATGCCTGCTCGCGCCGCATCGCGCCGCGCGCTGGTTCGCGTCATCGAGCACGGCTATATCCGGCCGGGCGGGGGCGGCGGATGGGTGATCTATCAGCCGACCGAGCAGAACGGGTTTATGATCAGCGGCATCAGAGGTCTTTCGCGAGGCTGCTGCCCGCAATCATTTCAGGCGGTGACCCGCGTCGTTCATTTCGCCGAGGACGTTGTGGATCAAGACGGCAGAAAAACGGGGCTCCCCTCCGGCGCCATCTGCGATGTGCCCATTCCTTATCTGGAGGAAAGCCCTGATTCTGGATAATCATCTGTTCCTGCGTGGTGGTGCCCGATCTCACGAGGATCGTGCGCCTCATCTATGACTACATCGAAAACATGGGCATGACCATCGTCACAGCCATGCGTATGACGGTGGAGCGTGCCGGTGCGCTGGATATGCTCTGGCTGGAAATGGGACTGGCTGCGCCGTGCTGGGTCAGGGAGAGACCTACATGCCGGGGCGTCAGTTTCAGGTATACCCAGTCCGTCATCACCGGGTATTTCTGCTTTGAGGACACAGCGGTGAGGCGGAACGTACGGTGGCAGCACCTGTTCTCACCCATCCCAGAGGGCGGCGATGACGGGCGGGAGGAGATTCGCGACGCGGATATTGCAGTGAGGAGATTCGTCCAGATGGCAAAGATGAGGATGTTGCCGACGCAGCTGGGCCAGCGTCCGTCATAGGGCGCGAGGAGGGCAGCGGGGCGAAGATCGCGCCCTGAAAGAGGCCAGGGGACGGAGGAGAAGATGCAGCCCTTGCCGAGGGTCGCCGTGAGAGCATGATGATGACGCCGTCGAGGACGCTCTTAGTAAAGAGGACGGACGGGTCGCCGAGGCAGGCGGTCATTGATCGAGCCGATGACCTGTGGCGCCGATGCAGACCGTGAGCGAGGCGGTGACAAAGCCCTCGATAAACCGCGTGTCACCGCGCTGCCCGAGACGCGTTTCAGCCACGCGCCGAACGCGGTCATGCGCGCCTCGATGTTCAACAGCTCATGATGGACCACCGACGATGAGGGCTGGTGATCATCATGTAGACGCCGCCGAGCGCGAGCTGCCCATCCGCAGCTGAGCATCGTGCGCGGCGTGCCGCCGAGCCGAAACATCACGGCGAGCGCACAGGCGCGCATCACGTCTCTGCACGCGCTCCGCGATAAAGGCCGCAGCCGAGCCCAGGAGGCCGCCGAGCGCGATGGCGGCGACGTTGGCAATGATTCCGATACCGGGAAGCATCGTCCCACCTTTCCATTTCGTAATGACATATTGTCGCCATTTTGCGTGGATTAGGCAAGATATCAGTATATCAATGACGGAGGGGCGCCCCTTCGGCTCGCTGGGCTCCACTTCATGGCGGAGGAAGCTATTATGCCGTTACTCCCGAAGCCTCCCCGTATGACGGGGAGGGGCCGCTTCCGCGTGGTGGGGGCAGTTCCAGTATCCATACAGATCCATGGACATTTAGTTGCTTTATCATGGTAAAATGTGCGCATATTTTATTTTCGGAGGGATCTTGTATGGAATCGTTTCTTCCCGTACTGAATGCGGTGGACTCTTCCTCTGGGGCCGTCGCTCATCGTCCTGCTCGTGGGGACGGGCATCATGCTGACGCTGCGTCTCTGCTGCTCCGGTGCCGTCTGCCGCGTGTTGCCTCATCCTGGCGCGAAAAACCGCGGAGGGCGACGTGTCGAGCTTTAAGGCACTCTGCGTCGCGCTCGCCGACCATCCGCGCAGGCAACATCGTCGGTGTCGCGACGGCGGTCAAGGTCGGCGGGGGGCGATCTTCTGGATGTGGATGGCGGCGTTCTTCGGCATGGCGACGAAGTACGCAGAGGGACTACTCTCGCCGTGAGTACCGCACGACCGACGAGCGCGGCGGTGATGCCGGCGGCGTGTACTACATCCGTCACGGCATGGGAGAAATATCGTCCGCTCGCGGGATTTTCGCGTGTGCGGCGGTGCTCGTTGCCTTCTTCGGCATTGGGACGTTCCCACAGGTCAACGCCATTGTGGACTCGGCGGGCTCTCCTTCCGCGTGCCGCGTCTGGTGACGGATATTGCCCTCACGGTGCTGATCAGCGATCACCATCGGTGGCCTTCGGAGCATTGCCGGGTGGCCTCGCGCATCATCCCTTTATGGCGGTTCTCTACATCGTCATCAGCGTCGTCATCATCGCGATGCATGACGAGCATCCCGTGGCGATCGGCTGAGTCTCGACGGGCGATTCCGGCACGGCGGCGCGCGGGCGGCTTTGCTGGCTCCACGATCATGATGGCAATACAGAACGGTATCGCGCCGTCTTCTCAATGAGGTCCGGTCTCGGCTCCGCACCAATTGCCGCGGCAAGACGAAGGACCGCCGAGCGGGACTGATCTCCATGACGGGCGCACTTCATCGGCGATCATCATCTGCACCATGACGGGCTCGTCCTCGTCCTCACGGGCGCATGGCAGAGCGCGGCGGGCGCGGCGGATGACGGGCGCGGCGTTCACGGGCGCGTACGGACACATCGGCGCACTGCTCACCATCTCGCTCGCCCTCTTCGCCTTTACGACCATCCTCGGGTGGAACTACTACGGCGAGCGCGCCATCCTCTACCTCGCGGGCGTACGGGCGATCCTGCCGTACCGCCTCGTCTTTATCGCACTCATCGCCTGCGGTGCCTTCCACAAACTCCAGGGCGATCTGGGTCTCGCCGACATCGTCAACAGTCTCATGGCGATCCCGAACCTCATCGCGCTCATCGCCCTCTCGGGTGTCGTCACGAGACGCCACTGTTCGAAACTCGAGCGTGGGCGGCGGTTTGTAAGTAATCCACACTCTCCTTTTCTCGTCTCGCCTACTCTCGATAGAGGTACATGTGAGACAGGAAGAGATTTTTCTGGCTATCCTGCCGGCGTGGACTGGATGGTCGGGAATTTTCTTTTTCTGGTAATGACCATGAACGTCGAAGTTGGAACGGTAGTGCAGAATCGCGCAAGAAACCGTTGCACCGTGGCTATATCGTCGTCACGTTGGTAACTTCTATGTACACATCGTCACCATGCGGATCATCTACGACTTGCTTTTGCATTGCCGGAATAGTGCTCAACATCTATCACGGGCTTTCTGCTGTTTTAGAGCTAGGTTTTCGTTCGGACACATTTCCAACATATCAGCAATCAGCTGATCCTGCTATATCAAAATGTGATCGGGCGGGTGGTTGCGAAGTCCAGCGTTGACCAACGCTCGAATATCGGACCGAAAGAGGTTGTTGAAGAAGTGGTCATCAGAGACGACGCGTTCCTGCAAGATTTCCTGTGCTCGCTTTTGGCAATCAGCGATTGCTTGTTTCAAAAGCAGTTCGGGTGAGCTTTCGTGGCAACAGTGTTTCGTACTGCGATCGTTTCACAACCTTTCCGGCAAGCGGGAAAACACCTAACTCGTAGAGCTGAGGCGATACATATGCTTGCATGGGAGGTGACGGCGTGAGAAGTCGATGCAGGGCGAAGTCAAGTCGACACGTCATAATCATTGAGTCTTGCCGATGGCGGCGGCGGGGTCCAGCAGACTGGACGCTGAGCTATGCGACGCTGATTCTGACTTCCAGCCGATCCACGTCGTGCAGCGGATCTCAGAAGCGGCAGCAAGTTTTCTTTATCCATACAGATCATCTCCTTTAAGCGAGTATATTCGACATAAGCGAAACGCCTTTTGCGGAGATTAGCATTTACAACACAAAGCGGGACTGCGCAGCGCAGGGACGCACGGGCGAAAAGATCACAGTGCGGCGGCACTCTCCTGCCCTGCGCGGGCTTGAAGTCGGACGCAGCGCAAAAGTGGCGGATGACTACCGTCGCCGATGGCGGCAAGAAAAACAGCCCGCACAGGGCGGGCTGTGGATTGAGATGGGTAACTCCCATGGAGATGGAACATTATGTATTTCTCGTATTGATGTTTTGGTGTCTGCAGCTTATCAACGTCACCGTGGCAGGGTGGCTTGCCTTGCAGATGGAGATTCATATGGATGAACATATTGGAAGATCCGCGATTTACAAGCAAATCCTACGAAAAGCATAAATGCCATAGGGAGTTGCGAATATGCGTCATAGGTTGCACCGGACTGCCGGGTGGGCAGTATGACTGGGTCTTTCGCGCCATCTCCTATAAAGCGACGTTCTCTTTGACCGATTCAATCCTTATCAAGTTGATTGCCGCTGACACGCTACCGCCGCCAAGATTCCTTGTTGGATATCCAGCAGACCAAGGCGGGTGAGATTTCCTATAGCAGGGATACGTTCTGTTTGTATTCGGGGAAGGTGTCAGAGATACATATATCAGATACTAGCTGAGGGCTTATCGAGACGATCTTTCTGATGGATATATACAATGCAGCAGGGTTGTTGAATTATGCAGGAGGACAAAAACCCTTGCATCCAAAGGGTTCATCCGGTTTGATGATCTCTACAAATGCGTGATGAACTTGATCTGATTTGGTCACGTCCATCTCTGCGGCAATTAGCTTGTGCAAACATTCCACGCGCTCTTTGCTACATATTTTGAAAGCCTCCAGTACGGAGATCTGATGAGGCTGATATCTGGGTCACTGTTGATGTTCTCTTGGAGGATTTAAGTTGAGTTCGTTGTCGATGTCCCTTGGCATACTTCTGCAACGTCCTCTAACTCATAAGCTTTTCCAACAGAGGATCCCACTCGCCCTAACGTTACCTTGCCATGGGAGATTTAACGTGTGAGCCGGAGCCTCTGCGCTAGCTAAGCGTCATTGCATGCAAATACCGCGAGGGCAGGACAGTAACTTCTTCTATCATAGGAAACATCCTTTCCATGTAAATAAGAAAGCGACTACAAAAATATTATATCACAATTGAGGAAGTGAGAGAACGTGCGGATAGCCAGGAACACGCGAAACAAAAAGGAGGAGCACATGAACGCAAATCTCATCAGCGCGAATCCAGCAAACGATCATGACGCGGCCTCTCATCAACCTCAAGGCGGAACAGGACGGAAAGAATATCACCATCGTTGCTCACGCCGAGCGACGCGAGCCGTCAAGCCCTAACGTGGTGAATATGGCAGAGCGGCGGCAGTCGGTCGCCGGGTCGAGCAGAATAGGAGGAATACAATGAAAGATTTTTACCTATGAAGTCACGGAGCGGATCGCGGTAATCAGCCGGAGCGCAGATGGGGACACGCTCGAACTCACCCGCAGCATCAGCTACAGCGGCCGGCTGCGAAACTTGACCTGCGCCGCTGGTCGCGTGAGCTGGGCGAAGAGCCGCGTATGCACAAGGTGCATCACGCTGCATACCGACGAGGAGGCCGCCGAACTTGGCGAAACGGGATCGTCGCACTGAACTCGCATCGTCTGGACGGAGGTGCGATCATGGGAAACGGCAAGCGCATCGCGAGCTTTCGCGCGCTGCTCTATCCGTGGGGATGGGCGTTCGTCATTGGCGCCGGCACTCGGTGTCGGATATGCCAATCGTGTGGCAGCTCGAGCTGCGCCGATGCACGTCTGATCTGCCATGAAACTCACTGTCAGGGCGGCGTCCTGTACGAGAGCGCGCGAGCAGTGCACAGCGGCGGTACATGGAGGAGTTTCGGACGATCTACGCTGACAACCTACGCCCGGGTCTGCCAGCACAGACACGACGGCGGGCATTGTGTGTCGCCGTCATCGTGGAAGCGTCTGCGAGAGGCACTGTATCGCTGCGAGTACCATCAGCCAGTATTTTGGCGATGTACATACAAAGAAGACAAATAGAATGAGGGAATGGCGGCTCATCTACAGTCACAGCGATAAGGACAATCTATGGCGGGGAATCTATCGCCGTGAACTCATTCGACACGACGAGACGATCAGCCGTGCCGGGGATCAGAATCAGACGATCCCGTATGGTGGGCTGTCACCCGCGCAACGAGGACCGTCATACAGCGCACCAGCCGAAATACATCATCGGGGACGCGCAGGATGAAAGCGGGACTACGCCTGATCGACGCAGACAGGGCAGTCATGCCGTTCGTGGTAAAACGCGAAAACGCGGATGCGTGGGCGTGTATCCAGTATGTCGATGTGGGGCATAAAACCTTTTCCAGAAAGGAAGGGCGGCTCAACAGTGGAAACTATGTAAATCGTATAAACATTATAGCATTTTCGCTCAAAAAACACAACACTCGCCATACAACGAAATGAACAGGAGAATGGAAATGACCATATGATATGGGAACGCGCGAAAGCCGACGCCGAAAATACAGAGCGACGATGAGCAGCGGGCGCGGTCGACTGCACATGAGCGGATGATCCTCTGCCGCTGCGCCCTATCACGATGAGTAGCGCGAACATAATCAAGGTACCGGGGCGTTCCGCGTGCTGAACAAAGAACCCGCAGAAGGGTGCGACGGTACGGTTCACCCGCGCACGCCGCCGGACTTCATCGGCTGTCTCTCGGCGGCAGATGATCGCATTTGAGGCAAAGCACGGACACCGACCGACTGCAATTCAAAGTGATCACACAGACACAGGCGCAGGCACTTCGGGACTTTACAAGATGGGCGCATTCTCTGCCGTCTGCGCAGGATCGGTGATCAGTGTTCATGATCCCGTGGGTGCGTCATGGAATGAAAACGATATTCGGCAAACGGTACATTCGCGCCGAGGATGTTCAGAAATACCGCGTAATTTTACGGCGTGATCTGGTTCTTGGACTGCCCAGCGAATCCGTATGAAGATGGTTCATTCTAACAACGGAAGACGAAGTAATGAGGGTACTCAATATCTGCAACCTCAAGGGCGGTGTTGGCAAGACCATCACGAGCGTCAACCTCGCCTATATGATTACACACGTTCAAAAATGCGCGTTCTTGTCATCGACAATGACAAGCGGGGCAATATGAGCAAGTTTTCGGCGTGCACAGCTACGACATCGAGCGTCGCCGACCTAATGACGCCGAGGAAGTCATCCGGCACACGGAGATCGCGGAGGTTGACTGCATCCTGCAAACATGAAACTCGCGGGCAAACAAATTGTCATGATGGATACGATGCGCCCACAGCAAAGCGGCGAGAACGCACCGCCCCATCATGACTCGCTATGACATCTGCATTATCGACAATGCGCCCGATGAGAACATGAGCGTCATCAACGCGCTCACCGTCGGCGATGATGTCATCATCCCCGTCAAGGTGGACAAATTCACATTTGACGGTGTGGATGAGATGGCGCATTGCATCGAACTGGTGCGAACAGTTTCAATCCGCTTGTTGCCTTTCGCGGATGCGTCTCACGAGCTATCGGAAAAACGAAGTCAACGAGCAGGGCGGCGTACCTGCAGATGATGGAGAAATATAGACTCATGAATACGCGCATCCGCTGGACGGCGAAAGTGGACGAATCCACATTTGCATCTGCGCCGATCATGCAGCACAGTCCGCGATGCCGTGCGGCACGGGACTATAAGAGCCTCGCGTGGGAGTATTTGACACAAATTATCGGCTTCCCTCTGGATGCGGATGAAGAGGAGGCGTAACGATGGCGGGTTAACATGATGGCGCTCGCGAATACCGCTTCGCAGTCAGGGCCAAAGCCTCCATACAAACGCTTAACGCCCATCGACGTGATCGTCCGAATCCTGCGAATCACTACAGTATGGCGGGCATTGACGAGCTTGCAGACTCCATCTGATTGCGGGACGCGTCCCGCAGAACATCGTCGTCAAAAGCCGCTTAGCGCAGACGGCGCTATGATTATCATCGGACACCGTCGGCATCTCGCCTGTCAGAAACTCGTCGCCGACGGACACGCGGAGTTTGCAAATATCGCCGCCCTCGTCGAAAACAAGGCGAACGAAAATATGCGCGAACTCATGCTGATCTACACGAACAGCACAGCGCGGCAGCTCACGGATGCAGAGAAAATGCGACAGGCTGGCGGGCGACCGACATCTAAAAGCAGATCAAAGCCGACGGAGAAATTGGATCGCCGATTCGCGAGACTGTCGCGCGGATGCTGAACACCACATCAGACAGCTCGCCCGCTATGCGGCGATTGCAAACAACCTCACGAATCCGCAGCTCAAAGAGGCGTTCGAGCAGGAGAAAATCGGCGTGAGTGTCGCCTACGATTCATCGCGGCTCTCTGATGAGGGACAGTCCGAGATCGCGGATAAGCTGCATACAGAGGGCGCGGTTACCATCCGCGACGTGGTAGAAGTCAAGGCGCGGAAACGCCGAAACAGGGCGAACCAGCACGCTGCAAACACCAGCGCGGCCGCCGACCGAAATCAGAGACGGCTGATTATCCGCCAGATGCGGCAACGCAGGAGAAGCCGCAGATTTCCGCCGCATCGTAAAGCCGGAGGCATACGCCATCATGGCGGTCTACGGAGCTGAAAGCACTCAGAGAGCTATCAGGGGCGGCGCAGCGTGCCATCGCTGTTGCGGACAACACGCGAGGCGGCAAACTTCACCGCCGGCCGGATATGTGGAGACGTCGCGGGGATTGTCGCAGGAGATGGCGGACATTGAAGCAGAGGAGGGACAACATGACGGAACGCAAAAGCGCATCACGAGATCAAAGCGAAGAAAGGCGAGTATTTTTCGGGTGGAAGTCTATCAGGAAGCCACTAAAGCTGGGATGCATTACTACGACCTGCAAGACCCGCCGCGCGTGGAACTGAAGAGCGGATGCTTGCGATGGTCGCTGCGTTATCATATCTGCGTTGATGAGCGAGACGCGAAGCGGATTATCGTCAACGGGATCACCGAATCGCACACCGACGATAACAGGTACATCACGATCACCGCGCGAAATCCTCGAATACAGCAGTCACCGCTCATCATCAACACCGCGCGGCCGGAATGGGTTGCAGAATGAAGGGATGATGAGGATTACTGTATCAGCGACCTGCGAATGACCTGAAGAAGGAACGAGGATCGGGCATGGCGGTACATCGACGGCGAGCGCGACAGCAGAGCCTTGATTTTGACGGCGGCGATGGCGGCGGGGACGATGGCGGAGATGATGCCGATGAGCCGGAGGACTGGCGTGACGGATGTGGCAAAGGAATTTATCACCCAAGAGAAACGCAACATCTACGCCGCCTATCGCGGAGATGATTGCATCGGCGAGGGAACACTGGACGATTTCGCGCGCTTGCGCGGGTAAAACCTCGCAATGGTGCCGTCCCCCGCGCACTTCGCAGAATGAGGAGCGGCAATGAGCGTTGGGATGCGGAGGCGGCGACTGAAAACACGCGGATCGCTCGTGCTGGTATTGGTGGAGGAGGTGGATGAGAGTGGACTGGTTGACGTAGACGGGCATAACTTCCCGAACCTCGTCTTGATGAAGCTGTCTGCATGGCTGAAGCATCAGGCGATGGCGTCCTGCTACGACCAGATGATGTTCTCCTCGGCGGCGACGTTTCGGCGGCTTGACAAACTCTATCGCGGCGTGTGTGTTTTCCGGGCGGGAATCGTCTTGAAACCGTCGACATCGGCGCAGGGGAGTCGAACAGGATCAGGAGGGCTCGTGTACTGCCGCCAGGATCGAAAACATCCGCCTGACTATTCACTCTAGGATCCGAAACATAGCATACGGATTCTTGACACGCGGATGCCCGCGTGCGTGCCCGTTCTGTATTGTGGCAGATAAAGAGGGGAGGACAAGCCGTAAAGTGGCGGACTTGGGATCCTTTGGGACGGAGGCGACAATTAAACTGTGACGAACCTACCGACAATTACAGTTTTTTGCAGAGCGAACGTCAATCTGGGACTATCGCCGCCGTCGCGTATATCTGCTCACGAACTATTGGAGCACGCATGCGGAGGATCTGCATCGCGTCTACTGGATGCGCGAGCATGGATACGATCCATACGTCATGATCTACGACAAGCCGAATGCGCCGCGAGAGACGCGCCGATTGCGGCGATGGGTAAACAAGATCATATTCCGATCTTGTGAGAGGTTTGAGGACTATAAAGGATGAGGTGGCGGAGACGATGACCCTCGGCAGTCTATTTGACGGCATTGGCGGGTGGCTTCTTGCAGCACGTCATGCAGGTGTAACACCCGTATGGGCGAGTGGATCGGACCGTTCCCGCAATCCGTGACGGCGCGGCTTCCCAGGTCAAGCAGCTCGGGACATTGATTGACCCGACGATATGGAGCCTGTTGACATCATCTGCGCGGGCAGTCCGTGTCAAGATTTGAGCATCGCAGTGAAAAAGAAAGGGGCTATGTGGTGAGCGGCGGCTTATTTCCGCACAGCAGTTGACATTGTTCGGAGAATCGAGCGTCCACGGGGATATCGCGATATTTGTATGGGAGAACGTCCCCGGGGCGATTCTCAAGCAACAAAGGCTGATTTTAGAGCCGTGCTTGAGAAATCGGACAGACCGAAATTCCAATACCCTCAACATAGCAACGAACGCAAACGCCGGAATGGTTGAATGCGATGAGTGTCAAATCGCATGGCGCCGTCCTCGATGCTCAATGGCTGCGAGCTCCAACGACGGCGGTAGTCCTTTCTTGTCGCGGATTTTGCAGCCGCATGACCGACGTGCCGGAGAAATACTATCGAGCGCGAAAGCGTGTCTGGGAATCCGCGGAGAGCAAAGAGCGGGGGAAGGAGCTGCCGGAAGAACTGCGGATCGCGCTCGAACGTCAGGCGCAATATATCCCCAAAGACAGCAGGGCGACTCTGACCACCGCACGGATGGACGGAAGTCCCTGCGCGGATCGTGCGCGCAGATCGTCTGCAAATGAATGCGCACACCGTGGGACGTACAGAGCAGACGCATCTACGATGAGAACGGTAAGATGGCGTCTTTACGGTGGAGAGGGCGCGGATCGAACAACGGCGCAGTCTTTGTCCGGGCGGCGGATTTAACGGCAAAGCAGCATCATCAAGCGGCGGCATTAGTTACACGAAAGAATGCACGCCGACGCTCATTGCCGAGCATCCGTGACGTCGCCATCTACGACATGACGCACGCGGATGAGGTCATGCGTCCCGTCAAAGACGGCATTGTCCCGACACTCAACGCACGGATGGGAACGGGCGGGAATCAAGTCCCCGTGGTACACGCTAACTGCATTGCCGGGAACACCATTGACCGCCATGTGGTTGCAGAGATATACGGCGCGAAGTCGTTCAGCGAATACAAGAAAGGGCAGGTTGCGACACTCAGAGCATCGGGCCGGGGAATCACGGCGGCGGCAGTGAGAATCTAAACGGTCATGCACTCCATCGTTCGCCGACTCACCCCGACCGAGTGCGAGCGACTGCAAGGACTGACTGACGGATACACCGAGGGCGGGAGCGATACGGCACGTTACAAGGCACTGGGAGACGGAATGGCACAGCCCTGCGCGGACTATGTGATAAGGAGGCTCATGGAGGTGAGTGGAAATGCTAAAAAGAAAGATCAACGCTATTTGGCAAGGTGAATAAAGGTCAAAGTCGCGATGAGCCGACTGCGCCTCCGCGAGCCGCCTGAGAAGGCTGTTACGTCGCGTTCAGCGGCGTGCAAGAACCAACAGTGTAGTGCTCGATCTGTGCAAGCGAGCCAAAGTCAAATACGATGTTCACTACAATGTGACAACCGTCGACCCGCCCGAGTTGACACGCTTTATACGCCAATACCATCCAGACGCATGGGAGGAGCGCAACAAACCAGAAATAGACATGTGGCATCTTATTCCCGAAAAGAGAATGCCGCCAACACATCCTACGCGCGTTACTGCTGTGAATATTTCAAGGAGAGGGGCGGCGCGGGGCGGCTTGTGGTGACGGGCGTGAGGCACGCCGAATCCGCAAGACGTGCAAAACGGAAGATGGTTGAGACGTGCAACGTACATCGGGACAAACGGTATATTCATCCGATCATCGACTGGTCGGATGCGGAGGTCTGGGAGTACATCCACACCAATAACGTCACGTACTGCAAGCTTTACGACGAGGGCGAGAAACGCATCGGATGCATCATGTGCCCCTATCAGGGTCAAAAAGGAATGAAGCGAGATGCTGCCCGTTGGGAGCAATACGCAAAAGCGGCATGAGGCTGCATTTGCAGCGCGATCGACAAGCGTCGCGCGGACGGTTTACCGACACAGTGGGAGACGGGCGCAGATGTTATGCGCTGGTGGATTGGTGAGGATCACAAACTGAAAGAGAACGATGCGCAGATCACGCTGTTTGGTCTGCGGATGGACGAGAGCAGCGTTTAGGAAAGAGGACACAATGAACGAATACGAGGGAGTTACGACGGAAAGAGAGAGATCCACCGTGCCCGCCGCAGGGCGTCAACGTCGAGAATGCTCGACATAAGCGACAAGTTATTTGATTTTTCCAGCGCGATGTCGTCAGCTCTGGGCAGCTGAAGGGAAAGCGGCGATATTTGCGGGCACGGGACTTGGAAAGACACTCATGCAGCTCAGATGGGCGCGTCATCGGCGGCACAGTTCTCATCGACGCCGCTCGCCGAGCAAGCAGACCATATCCGAGGGGAAGTTCGGGATCACCGTCCATCATTGCCGCTCACAGGAAGATGTCATAGATGGCGGGATCAACATCACGAACTATGAGCGCATGGATCGTCTCGACTTCTCTAAATTTCGGGGTTAGTCTGGATGAATCGTCCATCCTCAAAGGCGCAGGCAGGGAAAAATCCGCGCACAGCTCATCGAGCGCTGTCAGCAGGTTCCATATCGCTGCGGCGCAACGCCCGCGCAACGACCTCGTGAGCTATGCGAAATCACAGCGGTCCCTGGGCGTCATGTCATCGAACGAGATGCTCGCGACGTTCTTTCGTCCGGCGATGGCGGAGATACGAGAAAATGGCGACTGAAACGCCATGCGAGTGACAAGGCCGAAGTGGTGGCAGTTGGAGCGTCATGCTCACGAACCCTGCCGACCTCGGATATGATGGCGGGCGTTGCAACCTCCACCGCTGCGCATATCACAGCATACCGTTCACACGAGAGACAGCCCGAAGCCCTTTTTGCGATTGAGGCACTGACATTGCAGAACGCCAACAAGCGCGGCGCGACGGCGTGCAGGATCGGCGCGGGAATGCGCCGCGCTTGTGAATGCCGACAAAGATCAATGGCCGTATGTGCAATCTCAACAGCGAAAGCCGACGCACTGAAAGCACTCATCCCGATGCCGTCGAGATCAGCGGAAGCGATCAGCCGGACGTAGAGCGGGCGGCGGTGGATTTTACCGCCGCCGGGAGAGTTCGCGTTCTCATCAGTAAGCCGCTTATTTTCGGCATGGGACTCAATTTTCAGCGTTGCCATAAATGGCATTTGTTGGACTATCGGACAGCTTCGAGCGTATTATCAATCCGCGCCGATGTTGGCGATTCGGGCGGAGCATCCAGTCGACGTGCATCATCGGCAGACACAGAAGGCGCGGTAGCCCAGAACATCCAGCGCAAGGAAAAGCAGTTTGAGGAGATGCTGCGCGGAATGATCGCCGTGACGCAGAACATCACGAAGGACAATATCCGATCGACCGCACGGCAGACCATAAAATATAACCCACGGGGAGATCATGATACTACCGACATGGCTGATTCCATCAGCGGCATAAGGAGGATAACGGAAAACGTCAGTACTAGGGCAAGATCTGCGGGGAGATGTGGCATACTCATCACGGGGATTGCGTGGAGGTCACACGAGGATTGCCGGAAAACAGCGTGGACTTTCATCGTTTTCTCGCCGCCGTTTGAAAAGCCTGTATACTTTCAGCAACAGTGACAGAGACAGCGGAAACTGCCGTAGTAGCTGGGTTTGCACGACATTTCCGTTTTAGCAAAGGAACTCTATCGCATCCTCACGCCGGGGCGATGTATGATGTTCCTGTATGGATTTGCCACTCAGCAAGCAACGGGACGGCGTGGTTGGACTCCGTGACTTTCGGGGGCGCTTATGCAGAATCTTCGAGCGGGCGGGATTTGTCGTGCACACGCCGCGCGTCACCATCCGCAAGACCCTGTGACCGCATGGCGCGCGGACGGACGCGATCGGGCTTTTGTGGAGCAGGTCGAAAGGACTGTGCCTCTCGCGCATGGGGATTCCTGACTACCTCTCGGCATTCAGAAAGCCGAAACAACCCGAGATCCCGTACATCACACCGACGAAATTCCCCTGTGAAACAGTGGCAGCAGTGGGCCGGGTAGCGTATGGCGCGACATTAATCAGATCGAAGCCTCCAAAAAGAACAGCGCAAAGAGACGAAGCGGACGAGCTCACATTGCGCCTCCAACTACAGTGATTGAGCGCGCCGTCACGATGTGGACGATCCGATGTTGTATTCACTCCGTTCGCCGGGCATTGGCTCGAGCGTATCGGGCAGTCAAGATGGGACGCGCCATCAGGGATCGGCTGAAAGACTCGTACTACGCCCAGAGCGCCAGCGAATTTTGCAGCGCGCCGAGGCGCAGCAGTTTTTCAGAGCAGATCTTTATTTGCGCTGAGGAGGCGGCATCATGGACTTGTTTGGTGCGTATCCATCCCTACGGGGATGAGGAGTCAAGCAGGGCGAGCGGCAGAGATTCAGCGATTCTTGCAGGAGCGCTATCCGGATGTCTGTTTTGAACCCGACTGCGATGTTCGCGGCGGTTTGCAGACATGGAATATGAGCGGGTGATGGAATACTGCCTCGAAGTGCTGCGAGACTGCGACATGATCGTTGGTGAGGGAATCATGGACAGTCGCGGCTGTACGATGGAACATCAACGGCACGCGAACTTGGAATATAATCCGGTACTATTAGACAAAGAAAAGCCGTTTGAAACCTATTGGGCGTAAAGGAAGACAATGAGGAGGATATACGAGACTGCGAGGTGGAGCGATGAGATGCGGGGCTAACGGACGATGAATTCCGCCGACTGATCAACAACAGGCGCAGGAGCTACCGAGTGAACGTCATTTGACCGTGTAGGACCATCGCGGATTTTCAAATGGGATACGTGGCGCGGGCATATCGTAGCAAAAACAGATACGGCGTAATGGGATGCGGAAAATCGGCGGGATGCATCACCGATGATCTACATCGGACGAGAGACGCTTGATGAAGTGCGCGCGGCGATTCCGCCGGATATGGTCAAAACGGGATTTCGCCATCCGCAAGATGAGTCCCGCGAGCCCTCAGGACGTATATATACAGAGAAAACAAAGCGAGGGAACTTCTCGGTATCACGATCACGATTTCTTACTAGGCCAGATGAAATGTTCAATCAAGGGGCGCACTCTTTCATGATTACGAATTAAAACACCGACATATTTGTGCAGTAGGAGGAACGGGCAGGGCGCTGTGCTCGCTGAAATCGAGCTGGCTGTCGCGGAACAGACGATTGGCATCATCAAGAAATACTATTTCGCATCGTGGCTTCCCTTCATCCGCAACGAGAGTATGCGGGCAAAAAGCAGAACGTCAGAAAGAGACACAAGCTGCAATGAATCGCCGTCTGCGTGGAAAAACTTTCCGTCTCATCATCGGATAATTTTGAAACGGGTGACCGCTACATAACGTTGACTTGTGTTGCGTTCATGGATGCGGCAACGATCTGAAAGCGTTAAATGACGGATTCAAGAGGAAAATCACCATCTACAAAAAGCATGTCCTGCCAAATACATCTCGAGTGCAGAATCTAAACGGCGGCGGTAGTCCCCATGCGCATATCCTCTTGCCGGCTGTGCCGATGAAGTGGGTAGAGAAAGATCAGGCGAGCGTGGTGCATGGCAGCGTGGAAATAAAACTGTTCGGCGGGCATCTGCGGGATGCGGAAAGATGGCGGATTATTTTGCAATCGCGGATCGAACTTCGTACGGAAATCTCGGTGCGGCGCGAGCCGAAACGGGTGACGCGGGCGGATGCGTATGTGGCTGTCGCGCCGAAAAGGATACCGCATCATCAAAGATATCTATCGCACCTATACGGCGGAGGGTATCAATATCCATTACGTTGAGCGGGTGGGAACGAAAACGCCTTATGGGAATAGACGAGAGGGAAGGGTGAGAGCGTGACAGCAAAGAATATCTCTGGCGCGTTCGTGATGCAGAGCAGAACTGAGACAACTGGAGCGGAGATATGCACAAGCGCGTGCGGATATCTTGAACCTGAAAGGGATAGCGTTGACAAGACAAGGTCGCCGACGGAAGCTCGGCGACTATCGGATGTATCGTGCCCGCCGACGGATATGCGCAGCGGCAATGCGAAATGGGATGCGGCAGTCGCACTGCGTGAAGAAGCGCGAGCACTGATTGAACGAATCACAGATGGGCGTTATCGTGAGGTGTTGACGTTACGTTATCTTGACGCGCAATCATGGGGCAGGTCGCAGTCACGATGGGATATGAATTACTACCATGCTGCACAAGCTTCATGGGAGAGCGTTGAAAATTTTTCAAGAAACAAAAGTGGATAGACAAACACACCTGTGCTATAGTATAAGCTAAGAAACCAAGGGCAACAGCGGCGAGCAGTGTCCGCTTTTGTATTGTGTTGATGGCCATGGCCAGTGAGGTGGAACGCGTGACACTCCGGGACTATCTGCGTTGCGCAGGCAGCCGAGCAAGTTACGACAGACACCGGAAAGCAGCGCCGGACGCAGCAGCGGCAGAGCGATAAGGAGAAGAGACGGTAAGACGCGTTCACAGCGTCGCATGCGTGCGATTCTTTTCAAAGCGACACCCCGGCATTGCGGGTACTGCAGCAAAGCGGCTACGCGGGTCTGCAGACCGCGGCGTTTGTCTGCGTGAAAATGAGCGGTTGACAATTCGACATTTCCTGAGGAGGTGGAAGGATGGCGGGAGAAAAGAGCTGCGCGCGCTGCGTGACAGAAGAAAATAGAATTTATTTTCATCAGCGGCTGACACCTGCGAATTCTTCCAGGTATCCAGAGACTTGTCAAATTGGGAGAAAAAAGGCGCACCGAAAGCAGGACGCGGAAAATGGAACATCAAGACGCTCATGGGTGGAAGTTTGACGGGCGCCACACGGATGGTCGAGTCCGTAAACTCAAAGCAGAAGCGGGCATTGAAGGAGATCAGAAGGAGCAGCAATCCGCCTTGCAGTGCAGGAAGGAAAAATTTATCTCGGTCGAGCGGGTGACGCGCGAGCTGACGCAGCTCGCGAATCTCAAGAAAATCCATGCTTGCCATGGGGCATCTGGTCGCGTCAAATCTTGCGTCGCTGGATATGGAGGCGGCGGAGATCGCAAAAAGCAGAGGTTGACAAGCGTGTAAAAGAGGCGCTGACGGAGATGGCGGAAGGGAGGCTTTACCGTGACAGGACGAAAGAAAAGAAAAATGAGCTCGGTTATCCGCCGTGGATCATGGACGCACTCGCCATACTAAGGCCGCCCGAAAAACTCACGAGTGTCCGAATGGGCGGATAAATATCGTGTCCTGTCTGAACTGGACAGCGCCTCGCCGGGGCAATGGCACACGGCAAAGACACCATATTTGCGGGCGGTCAGTGGATGCGTTCAACGATGATTTTATCCACGAAATCACATTCTGTGCCGGCACGCAGCTCGGCAAGACGGCCGCCGAGCAGAATATGATCGGCTATGCCGTCGCGCAGGATCCAGCGCCGATGCTCGTTGTCTATCCATCGGAAAAGCTCGCAAAATTTACGAGTGAAAAACGCCTGCAGCCGATGATAAAGCTATCGCCCGCACTCGCCGATAAAGTTCGACGAGCGGGGAGCAAAGATCTCGAGCCGTCGCTCGGCGGTATGTATATCGCCCTTGTCGGGCGAACAGCCCGTCCGAACTTTCCAGTCGTCCCGTGCGGTATATTTTCGACGAGATCGACAAGTTCCCGAAATGGACGGGGCAGAGGCGGAATGGCTGGAGCTCGCCGCCGAACGCACAAAGACGTTCTATAATCGGAAAAATCGTCAAGGTCCCACGCCGACGCTCAAGACAGGAAACATCTGGCAGGGATGGGAGACGGCGGATATACAGTATCGCTACTATGTCCCGTGCCCGCACTGTGGAGAGATGCAGACACTTGAATTTCGTCAGATCAAGTGGATGGACGGTGCCGATGAGACGGAGGCACGGATGGCGGCGTACTATGAGTGCAAATACTGCCACGAGAGCCATCGACGACCGTCATAAGCCCGCCATGCTGCGCATGGGTGAGTGGCGCGGCGAGGTAAGAGCGAAGGGCGCGCACACAAGGTCGCCTATCATCTGAACTCCTCTATTCGCCGTGGCTGACCTTCGGGGACATCGCGGCGAAATTCATATCCAGCAAGGATGAGCCCGCGCTCTCATGAACTTTATCAACTCGTGGCTTGCCGAGCCGTGGGAGGACAAGAGCAGCAAACTGAAATCCGATGTTGTCATGGGGAAAGCCCTTCCCTATGAACGGGGGCGGATGCCGGAGGAAGCGCAGCTATTGACGTGTGGGATTGACGTGCAGCTCGACCATTTCTATTTTGCCGTGCGGGCATGGGGCGCGCACAGCGACATCGTGGCTGGTCGACTGGGGCGCGTGGAGACATGGGCGGATCTTGAGACGGTCATTAACCGCAACTACGCCGATATGAACGGCGTCGTACGCAACGTCAATCTTGCATGCATCGACTCAGGCTACAACACGGACGATGTGTATACGTTCTGCGCCCGGCACATGGACGTCCTTGTGCCGTCGAAAGGATCCAGTCTGCCGATGAAGTCCCGCTATTCGCGTGACATCTGGATAAACAGGCGGCGGATCTCGGTCTGCGTCTCTACGTCGTCGGACACAGAATCAGATGAAAAACTTCATCGCTTCGCGCATGACGATTGACGCGGGGCGCATGGCAGCTGGAACGTCTACAAAGAGTATTGAGCGCGAATACGCGGATCAGATTTGCTGCCGAGCAGAGAGTAGAGCAAAAAGGACAAGAAGGGGCGCGTCCCGGGTCTGGGAAAAGATCAGCTCGCACGCGGCGAATCATCTCCTCGACTGTGAGACAAACAACGCGTTTGCCGCCGAGATCATCGGCGTGCGGTACCTCGTGGAAGAGGAACAGGAAAACAGCTCGCCGGAGCAGGGAAGAAAGAGACAATGACTGGCTTGGCGTGGGGCGGCAGTGGATTTGACGATAGAGCACTTTACAAATGACGCAAGGTGCTTTTTGATGCACCTTTTGAGGGAGGTGAAACCATTTGGACACACTTGAAATACAGCTGGAGCGGGTACGGGCGGCTATTGCCGAGATCGAGGGCGGTGCGCAGGAGTACAGCATCGCGAATCGGCGGATCACAAAGGCGAATCTTGCGACGCTCTACGCACGGGAAAATGCCCAAAAGGCGGAGAGTTGCGCGCAGGGATGGCGGGGATGTGCTCTTTGCCCAAATGGGGCGGCTATGATTCCGCTGATTGAAAAAGCGATTGCGGCAATCTCGCCGCGCTGGGCGTGCAGTCGCGCCTTTACGCCGAGAGCCTGCGCGCGCCTACGAGGCGGGTGAGGTGACGCGGTTCAATGACGGATGGATTCCGATCAACGAGGACACGGAAAACACTCGATAAGACGCAGCGCGACCTTATCAAGGCACGGGCGCGGTATCTGGAGCGCAACAGTGATATCGCAGGCGCGGCCGTCGGCGGTATCGTGCGCAACGTGGTCGGGACGGGCACCGCCGCAGGCACGCACGGGAGATGAGCACTTAATCGGCGCATCGAGACGCTATGGCGCGAGTGGACGGCGGCGGAGAACTCGCGACATTACGGGACAGCAGACCTTTGAGGAGCTGCAGGCGATGCTTCTTCGGCGAAAGATCGTTGACGGGAAATCCTCATCAAGAAGGTGGTCGCGCGCAAGGGCGGCATCCGCTGAAACTGCAGGTCATTAAGTCTGACCTGCTCAGCAGTTTTGGCGATCTACGCGCCAGACGAACAACGTCATCCGATCGGGCGTGGAGCTGGATGATTATTTGCGCCCGCTTGCCTACTGGATTGACCGCAAAAGCCCTCGATGGCTATGTGGAGTATAACCCTCGACCGCGTTCCGCTGCGCAGGTCATACACCTCTGGTCGCGCAGTCAGCCTGACCAGATACGTGGCATCTCTGACCTTTGCGCCGATCATCAAGCGTCTCAGCGACACGCAGGACTATCTGATGCGGGAGACCTCACCGCGCGTATTGCGGCGTGCTTTTCCGTGTTCGTCATAACGCAGACGGGCGCGCCGAATATGCCGGGGCGCGTCGGGGTGAATCGCGGCGATCCGGAGGAAACGCCTGAAGAGCATCCGCCCGGGCATGGTGAATTATCTTGCGGGGAGAGCATCGAGACGGCGAATCCGTCGCGCGGCCCGCCAATGCGCGGGACTATGCAGCGATACAGGAGCGGCTTGCGGGGAGCGGGACTAGGGCTTTCCTACGAGGCTCATGAGCCGTGACTCAACACGTCGAGTTTTTCCAGTGCGCGGCAGGGATGCTTGAGGATCGCAAGACCTTTGAGCCGATACAGAATTTCATGGCGGCGCATCTATGTGACCCGATTTATCGGGAATGGATGGATCTGCGTCGTGGCAGGCAGTCTTGATATCCCTCGATTATTTTGAACACCGCGCGGCGTATCAAAATGGAGTGGGTAACGCCGGCTGGTCGTGGATTGACCCCGCCAAGGAGGTGCAGGCAGATATCGCGGACGATCCAGAACGGCGGAAAGACGCTCGCGCAGTGGTGCGCCGAGCGCGGCTGATGACTGGCGCGACAGCTCGAGCAGATGGCACTAGAAAAAGGAGACCGCCGAGGCGATGGGACTGAAACTCTCCGGTGCTACGCCGATCACGGTGCAGGCAGCGCAGAGCAATCATGTCAATAACACAGAGGATGAAAAGGAGGATGCAGATGGCAGTAAGGGAACAAGGAATGAGCCGCAGCGGCGTGATATCTACACAGATGCGATTGCCGTTCGTGAGCAGGAGGATGGCGGCGATGTGAGGACAGGGCGGAGATTTCGCTTTCGAGTGAAGAGCCGTGCCGTCGGTGGTCTCGGAACGAGATTCTATCGCACGATGTGGAGGCGGTTGACCTCAGCAGACTGCAGGAGATCGGCGTTGTCCTCTTCAACCATGACCGTGACCGTGTGATCGGGCGTGTGCTTGATGTTCGGCTGGATGAGGTGACGCGCAAGCTGCGCGCCACGATCCAGTTTGACGAGGACAAAGAAGAGCGAGCGCATTTATCAAAAAGTGCGTTCGGGAACGCTGAGAGGCGTATCCGTCCGGCTATGCAGTCGACGTGTGGGGAGAGCGTCGAGGCGGGAGCTAAAAGAGCAGTAACGGGCGGTTTACGCCGTGAGTGTGAGGTGACGCGGTGTGATCGCCATACGAGCTGATCGTGTCCGTACCCGCCGATGCGACGGTAGGAGTTGGACGTAGTTATGTTGAGAATGGAGATGGAGACATGGACGAGCAGAACAAGGACAATGGTGTCAAGACACAAGATCCCGTGACGGTGCAGCCGGATACGGGTGTGCAGCCGGATACGAGGCGGCACGTCAGGCGGCCGTCGCCGAGGAGCGCGCCGCGTGCGTGAGATCGGGACGATGTGCCGTCAGTTCGGTGTGGACAATGCGCCAGCACATCAATGACGGTATGAGCGCTCGAGGCTGTCCGCGCAGCAATCCTCGACAAACTGGCACAGGGGCGCAAGGCAGCAGCCGGTGACGGTGCAGGTAGACGAAAATGGACAAAGTTCCGTGCGGCGGCGACGGATGGACTTGCCATGCGCGCGGGGATGGCGGTCGAAAACGGTGCGCCGGGAGCGGAGGAGTTCCGTGGAAAGCGCATGATGCGCCTCGCCGCTGAGTGTGTGGAGCGTGAGCTTGGCAAATCGACACATGCCATGGACGACGAGACGATTGTTCGTGAAGCACTGACGGGAACAGGTGCATTTCCCGGGATCCTCTCGAACGTCGCGCATAAGAGCATGGCGCAGGCGTATCAGAGCGCACCGACGACGTATCAGCTCTGGACGGCGCAGGGGAGCAATTCGGACTTCAAGGATGCGCCGCGTTACCGTCTGAGTGAAGCGGACACGCTGGAGAAGCTGAACGAGAGCGGTGAGTTTAAGGCGGGCGGCGGCGTCACCGAGGGCGCGGCAAAGACGAGCATCGCAACCTACGGGCGTATGTTTTCCCTGACGCGTCAGTCGATTATCAATGACGACATGGGCGCACTGCAGCAGCTTCCTGCCATTTACGGCGCGGCGGCACGGCGCATGATCAACAAGATGGTCTATAAGATGCTGCAGGGCAATCCGAAAGGAGGGCACAGTGCTCTTCCATGCGATCGCAGAACCTCTGCGCGGGAAGATATCTCCATCGAGGGGCTCGCCAAGATGAAAGCGGCGATGGCGAAGCAGAAGAATATCAAGGGGGAAGAGCTACCCTCAACATTCAGCCTGCCTTCCCCATCTGCCCCGTGGAGCTCGAGGTGCAGGCGGCGCAGCTGATCAGCTCGTGGTTGACAGCCGACGAAGGCAAACGCAACGCTCGAACCCGTTCGCGAATAAGATGACGAGTCATTTCTGAGCCGGAGCTTGAGGATAGAAGACCTCTATCCGCTGCGGCGGCGGGGCATCGCGCCGACGATTGAGGTCAGCGAGCCTCAACGCGACCCTCACACCGACGATGGGCGCGCGGAGCAGTTCGACACGCTCGGCATCAAGTGGCGCATCTCACGCATGGACGTCGGCGTCAATCTGCTGGACTATCGCGGTATTCAAGAAGAGCACAGGCAAAATAAGGAGGACATGAACCAGTGGCAAAAGCAGAGTACATCCAGCGCGGCGATAACATCGACTATACGGCGACGGCAAACGTCGCCTATGTGGAGAGTGTCCTGCTCGTATCGCGCATTGGCGCGCGCTCGCGGAGATTCGAAGGGAGAGACGGGGACGCTGGACAATCGTCGGGGCGTTTCGGCCCCTGCATTGACGGAAAAGCTGGACGTCGGTCAGGCGGTCTACTGGGACAAGACGCAGAATGCCGTCACAGGCACATCGGGGCGAATACCGTTCCCCGCCGGCACGGTGATCGCGGCAAAAGAACAGGCGGGCACGTTGGCGCTTGTCCGCATCGGCTGATGGGCTTAAAGGAGCAGGTCGCCGCCGATCTCACGCGCGTCTTTATGAACCCTGAGGAATTTGGTGAACGCCATGATCTGGACGGGACGGCGTGCATCTGCGTCGTCTCGGGAGACATGACGGAAAAGCGAAACGCCATGCTGCATGACGGGCGGCGTACGCCTGACGGCCTGCATGGAGACTATTTGACCGTCTGCGTAAAGACAGTCGATTTACCGTGCATTCCGAAGCAGGGGACAAATTTCAAGGTGGACGGCAAACGCTATACCGTGGATACGTGCACGGAGGATATGGGGATGCTGACCATTACCCTGGGCGCGTTCCGTGCGGGAGGTGGATTCCTGTGATTGAGATCGATGACCGTGACCTGCAGCGTGCGGCAAACCTGCTCCAAGCGTTTCCGGGGGCGGTTGACCGTCTCTCAAAACGGGCGGTGCGAAGCTCGGTCAAGGGCGTAAAGCGCGAGGCAGCGCAGAAGATCACGGAGCGGTACACGTTCCAAAGAGAAACGCATTGCAGGGGCGCTCCGCATCTCCTATCGCGGCACGGGTGCCGTGTGCACGCGGGCGCGTGAATGACCTCGCGTATTTCAAGCACAACCCTGTAGCTGTCCCGGCGAAACGATGCCGCCAAAGGGGAAATACCTCTACAGTGAAGTCGTACGCGGGCAGGGGCGGACAACGCGCACGCGTTTCTGGCGCGGATGCAGAGCGGGCACGTCGGCGTATTTCACCGCGTCAGCGGCAACGCGTCCATGCGCGATTGCCAAGAACTTTGCACCGTCCGTGCCGCAGATGCTCGGCAGCCTGACCATCCGCGATCTACGTGGAAAAGCACTGCAAACGCGCCTGGCGGGTGCAGTGGGCGTGAAGTAGATCAATTCTTGATGAGGTATCGATCATGACACCTGCGATGCTTTCAGGGAGTGCCTGTCCGTGAGGTCGAAGCGGCGACGGCGAATTATCGGACGAAGGCGGAGGGGAGGCGGATAAGAAAGTCTCTGTCTACCCGCAGCATATTCCGGATGAGGAATTTAAGGACAACTCCTACTATCCTCTGGTCATCGTCAGCTGGCGAAAACGGAGGATGTGACAGAGCGATAAACTCGGCGCAGAGGCGGTGATCGGGCTGACGTTCTGGCGTGATGGCGAGGGACAAAGAGGCGTGGCGTGACCTGCTCTCCATCATGGAGCGGGTGCGCCAACGCCTGATCTTTCCGTAGGCTCGACAATAGATTCCGCATCGTATGTGCCGACGAAGTTTGAGACGATTGAAAATCAACCGTATCCGTATTGGTTTGCGCCATCGACGCTCACCTATACCGTTGCACAGCCGAATGAACAGATGGCGGCGGATTGGCATCGGATGGAAAGGGATGAATGATAAGGAGTGATGAGGATAAGAAGATCACGGAGAACTCGCCGGCGGCAAAGCCTGTGAAAAGCCGAAAAAGCAGAATCCACCGATTCTGACGAAGGAGGACAAAGCAGAGTGCTATGTCTCACATCGGCGCGAACCGTCTCACTGACGGGCTGAAATGCAACACAGTCTATCGGGGGTATCCGAAAGGAGCTAGTCTGGAGCAGGCGGTGACAAAGTACGCGAATATTGCGCGGCTCTTTGTCCCCCTCGTAGAGACAGCTGAGTAAGGCGCGGGAAGAGGTCAGGCTGCAAGGGCACACCGCTGTACTTGGCATGGGCTGAGATGGAAAAAGGAGGTCTCAAGCATGGAATATAAGCATGGCGTATATACGAGAGAACAGGCTAACGAGCCTCGTTCCCATGACCGCGACAAGCGGCGGGCTGGTCGTCGCGTTCGGCACGGCACCGATTCATCTGGCACAGACTGCGGCAGCGGCGAATACGCCCGTTCTCTGCTATTCCTACAAGGAAGCAGTCGCGGCATTCGGGTATTCGGAGGACTGGGAGAACTACACGCTCGCCGAGGTGATCAAAACACATTTCGCGCTCTTCAACATGGCACCGCTTGTGCTGGTCAGCGTCCTGACCCCGAAAAGCACAAAAAGAGCGTGCAGGATAGGCAGGTGGATGTGAAAGGCGGCATCGTCACCGTGGCGGATCCTATCGTGCTCTCCACGCTTGAGGTAAAACTCACGGCGGCGCATCAAAAACTTGTGCTGAATACGGATTATACGGCGGCATACGATGCGGCGGGGCAGGTCGTCATTACGCCGATGGATGCGGCGGTATTCCGAGCGGGACGGCGAATCTCTGCCCTCAGCTACACGGCTCTTGATCCGGCGGCGGTGAAGGCAGCGGATATCATCGGCGGCGTGAACGCAGCGACGAACCGCACCGAGACTTGAGCTGATCGATGAGGTATTCCACGCTTTGGGCTTGTCCCCGGCATCATCATCGCGCCGGGCTGGTCGCATGATGTGAATGTGGCGGCGGTCATGCGGGGCGAAGGAACACAACATCTGCGGACATTTCAACGCTATTTCCATCTGCGATATTCCGTCGGATGAGGTCAAACGTACACCGCCGCGAGTGAAAGTGGAAGAGAACGAGAAAGGCGCAACGGATAGGGACTGCATTCTCTGTTGGCCGCTGGTAAAGCAGGGCAAGGAAAAATATCACCTCTCCGCGCAGCTTGCTTTCTCATGAATCGCATTGACGGCGAGCATGACGATATCCCGTGGCTATTCGCCGTCGAATAAGTCCATTCAGGCGGATGGGGCGTGTCTTGCCGACAGGGACGGAGGTTTTCCTGAACGCTGCGCGGGCGGCGTATCTCAATGGGCAGGGCGTTGTGACGGCACTCAACTCATATCGGCGGCTGGAAGAGCTGGGGCACCGCACGGCGGCGTATCCGTCAATACGGACGTGAAGGATAGCCTGATCAACAATCGCCAGTATGTTCAACTGGGTGGGAAACACCCTTGTCACGACATTCTGGAGCAAGATTGATGAGCCGACGAATAAGCGTCTCATTGAGACGGTCGTTGACAGCGCAAACATCTGGCTGAATGGTCTCACGGCAAAGGCGCGCTCCTTGGCGGCCGCGTGGAGTTCCGTGAGGATGAGAATACGACGACGGAGCTCGTGGATGGGATCATCCGCTTCCACGTCCATCTCACCGCCTGCGCCCGCACGGATATCGAGTTCGTCGCGGAGTACGATCCGGGCTACATCTCGGCGCTGTTTTCCTAAAGGAGGGAAATGACATGAAGAATCAGGCATTCGCGTTTGACTTGCAGCGGTTCGCGGGCGTGAACACCGTCCGCGATAAGCTCATCAATTTTGAGGTGTTCAGGGCGGCGATCGAAAGCTCGGTATGGCGGATGTGACGCTCCCGTCGATCAGCTATAAGACGGCGACGATCTCGGCGCGGGGCATCGGCGGAGATCGAGATGCCGACGCCAGGGGCAGACAGAGAGCATGGAGACGGAGATCAGCTGGCGCACACTCAATGAGGATGTGACCGAGCTCCTTGCGATGCGTTCATGCAGGATCTTGAGTTTCGCGGGGCGAACGAGACAGTACGACGCAGCAGACGGGCGAGATCAAGGTGCAGGCCGTCAAGGTCAACATTCGCGGGCTGGCGAAGAAGGGCGACCTCGGCTCGCCGAAGCCCGCTGACCACATGGACAGCAAGACGACGCTGAGGTGACATATATCAAGGTCACCATTGACGGCGTGCGCAGGGTTGAGATCGACAAAGCTCAACTATATCCACTTCGTCGACGGCGTGGACTATCTCGCCGATGTGCACCAGGGCTCTGGGACTGTAAACGAGAAAAGCACCTTCCCTGTGACGGAGGTGCTTTTTCGTATGTATTTTAGGAGGATTGGACATGGAAAAGAAAGAGAATATGGAGATCGTCGAGGAGAAGAAGGAAATCGATTTCACGGAACTCGAAAAATCGTCTGGATGAGCTGGATTCCAATGCGTTCATCAACGCAGAACGAGTCTCAGCTGCATGACGGGCGATCCGACGCCCTGATATCATCTATAGCGCGAATTTCCGCGCGCGGCTCGCGGCGACGGCGATGGGTGTTCCGTTCGAGGAGATCCGCAAGCTGAAGCTGCGCACCCATACGGCGGTCATCACAAAGACGCTGAATTTTTATTGCAGTCTTTGGGCGAGGAGCTGACCCGGCGCAACAGCTGAGGGAGATCATCTGCCCTGCGCGAGGCGGGATCTCTGGACCACTGGCGGAGGCAGACACTCGAGAGAGCTGCGCCGCTGGATGGATGTGACTCGAGCAGGATAGAGCACGCAGGGAATAAAAAGGCAGCGACATAAGCCGCTGCCAATCGCGAATTATGATTTTCTGACAAACACATCTTCAAATTCGTTGTAGGTGCCTTTTTCCTTTCGGCGTGAATCATAGATGAAAAAGGAATGAAGAGAATCGCCAAGAGAATCTTGATAATGGGCTGCTGATTTCAAAGAGGGCGTAGAACATCAAGCTTGACAAGAGGAGAACACCAACAGCAAAAATGATACCGAAGACCAACTCCAACATGTGAATCACGCCCTTATCATATTTGATACATCCATTATAGCAGAAAAAGGAGGATTTTGTGGCAGCGTAAAAATATTTGCCATCTCGTTTGCGATCGGCGCGGTGATGAACGCATCGTTCGGGGCGGCGATGAATCGAAGCTCTTGCCGTGCAGCAGCTGAGCGACAACACGCGCTTTCTGAATGCAGAGCAGCAACGCCTCGAACGAGCTTGCAGCAGCGCAGTCACAGGTAAAGGCATACGCACGCGAGATTGACCGCATCCGGCAGCAATACGACGCGGGAAAAAATCTCACAAAGTCAGTACCAATCGGCGATGGAGCGGGCGCAGCAGGGCATGCGCGCGGCGGGTATGAGTGCCGATGAGTACCGCGCGCATCTCACCCGTCTGCGGCAGGGAGATCGCACAGACGAAAGCATCTGCCGATCAGCTGCGGAATGCGCAGGCGGCGAAAGCGGCGGCAGGGGAGAATTTCGCCAATGCAAAAGCGGGATTCGGGAAACGCCGTTGCTATGGCGGGGATGGTCGCCGCACCGATCTATGGCGTCGTTGAGACAGCGGCAGTTCGAGGCCGCTATGTCGAAGGTGCAGGCAATCACGCGTGCCAACAAAGATGAGATTGGGCAGCTCACAGCAGAGGCGCGCCGCCTCGGTGAGACGACGCAGTTCACGGCGCAGTCGGCGGAGGCAATGAGCTATCTCGGTATGGCCGGATGGAATACAGAGCAGATCATCGCAGGTATGCCCGGACTGCTCGCCCTCGCCGCCGCCGGAGGAACAGACCTCGCACGCACGGCGGATATCGTCTCCGACGACCTCACGGCGTTCGGACTTGCGGCGGATCAGGCGTCACACATGGCGGATGCGTTCGCCGTCACGGCGACGCGCACGAACACCAACGTCGAGATGATCGGCGAGACGATGAAGTATGCCGCGCCTGTTGCGCGCGCCTATGGTGCAACGATGGAGGAGACGGCGGCGCTCACGGGCATCATGGCGAATGCGGGCGTCAAGGCGTCGCAGGCAGGTACCGCCCTGCGTGCGGGATTCATGCGACTTGCAGGTCCGCCGAAGAAGGCGAAGGCAATGCAGGAGCTCGGCATATCGCTGTCGGACGTATCCGCGCAGCATCAAGAGGCATCGGCGGCACTAGCCTCGCTTTGGCATCAACATGGACAACATCGCCGGGGAAGGCTCGCACAAAATGGTCGCCGTATTACAGGAACTGCGTACGAAATGCAGGGGCTGACCAGTGAAGAGAAACTTGCCTATATGCAGATGATCTTCGGCACAGAGGCAGCGACGGGCTGGCTGAATGTGCTGGATGCGGGTCCCGAGGTGTTTAATGACCTCGTATCGCAGATGGAACACTGCGACGGCGAAGCCGAAAAGATGGCGGCGGTCATGATGGATAACGCGAAGGGGCTGCCATTGTCCAACTCCAATCCGCCGTAGAGGGCGCGGCAATCTCCATCGGGACGCTCTTTCTGCCTTATGCTCGCTGATGCGGCGAAATGGGGGCAAATGCGGCGGCGGGCATCTCCGCATGGGTTAAAGAACATGAGGGGCTGACGAAAGCCGCCGTTGAGACAGGGGCGGCAATAGCTCTGCTCGTTGTCGCGGTGAAGGGCTTTCAGCTCGCCTCGGCAGTGTATAACTATGCGGCGGAATCCATGCGGCTCTATCTGTTGACAATGAGGGAAACAGCTATAGCGCAGCGGCTGATTGACTGGGCAACGTGGTACAGGCGCGGGCAATGGCAGCGGTCAATGCGGCATCCAGTGCAGGGACGTATCGTGCGCTTGGCGCGCAGATTGCGGCAACCTATACAAGGCTGCGGGCGATTACGTGGGCGAATGTCGGGAATGCCATACGTACGGGGGTAATGATCGGCGTCAATGGAGCACAGGTCGCGTTTGCCCGTATCGTCGTATTCACATGGGCGGCACGCACGGCGACGATGAGCGCAACGCTGGCAATCGCTGAGAGCGCAAAAAGCGGCGGGTCTTGCCATGCTGAACATGATACGGAATTTCAGTATGACCGCCGTGCTTGGCAAGGCAGGAGCGGCATTTCGCATGCTCGGAACGGCGATCCTATCCGTTGGCAGGGCGTCAATGGCGATGATGTTTTTCCCCACTGGGCATCGCCCTTATGGCGATTGCGGCGGCCGCGTATCTCATCTACACAAACTGGGATAAGGTGGGGCCGTTCTTTATGCAGATGTGGGAGCGGATCCAGACTGCCTTTATGAACGCGTGGACGGCAATGCAGCCGACCATCGAGCGGTTAAAAACAGCATTTTATACGCTAACGGATACGCTCGCACCGAAATTTGCGGCAATCGGAGCAGCGTTTATGGCGGCGTTCGCTCAGGTGAGCGCGGCATCTGCTGAGCATAGTGGGACATTTGATGTACTTATCAGCATCGGAATGACCGTCGCACAAATTTTCGGCGGTGTCATCATCGCGGCGATTATCACCTTTGCAAAATGTGATCGTGCGCTGTCATCACAACAGCAATCGGTATAGTAACAGATATCATCAACGGGCTTGTCGGCGTGCTTACGGGGATTATCACCTCTATCACGGGCGTGTTCGCGGGGGATTGGACAACCGCATGGACGGGCATCGTGGAGATATTCAGCAGCATCTTCGGGACGCTGGCGAATGTCGCGGGCAGGATCCTCGGCGGCATAAAGAACACTGTGACGGGCATCATCAAGGATGTGAAAGACTTCGTCACAGCAGCGATGGCGGGGCGGTGGACAGGAAATCGCCGCGAATGCGCGCGGCGAGTATCTACCGCAAGGGCGCATTCCTTACGACCTTTGCAGAGGACAGTGCCGAGGCGGCGATTCCGCTGGACGGCTCACCGCGTGCGATTGGACTCTGGCGCAAGGCGGGCGAAATTCTCGGTGTCGGTAGGGATGCGGGCGATACGTCCCTTTCCATCGTCGGGCGCAGCGGCGCAGAACCTGCCATGAGTGCACCGCCGATTTCGATCACGTTGAATTTCAACGGGGATACCGCGCCGGAGAAAGTTAAACAAGCGGTGATGGATGCAGGGCGGCAGGTACAGCGCACGTTTGCCGAGCAGATGGAAAACTATCGACGTGAGAGGGGGCGTCTGGTTTTTGGCTAAGACATATACGACGCGCAGCGGCGATACATGGGATCTTATCGCCTACGAACAGATGGGGGATTGTCGCTATGTTGACCTGCTGATGGACGCCAATCGCGCCCATGTGCATACGGGATTTTTTGCGTCGGGGACGGTGCTGGCCATTCCGCCAATTCCGGCAGACGGGCGCACAAAGAATCTGCCGCCGTGGAGGAGGTAGAGCATGAAGGCGCGACGGGCAAAGGTCAAATGCACCTATGATAATGTAGACATATCACGGGATATCGCAGCATTCCTCAAGTCGTTCTCTGTGCGTGAGGTGCTGGGTGGAGAGGCAGACAGCGCGGAGATCACGCTGGAAGATCGGGAAGAGCTCTGGCTGGGAGACTGGCTGCCGGAGCGCGGGGCGATCATGGACATCGGCATCGCGGTGTCGGACTGGGAATATGAGGGGATCAGCAGTGAATTGCCGTTCGGAAAGTTCGAGGTCGATGAGATCACGAATACGGGTGCCACTGAATGAGGCGAAGATAAAGCTGATCTCGGTGCCGAATAACACTGACCTGCGCGGCGTAGAGCGCACACGTGCATGGAGAAGGCGAATCTCCCGCATCGTGCAGGGACGTAGCGGAGGGTGCGTCGATGCAGCACTACTATGACGCACCCGACGATCCGATCATTGACCGCGCGGAACAGTCGGAGGAAACAGACCTCGCCTTTCTGCAAAAATGATATGCAAGGATGCGGGGCTTGCCCTCAAGGTCACGAATGAGACGATTGTCGTGTTCGACATCTCAAAATATGAGAACGCCGACCCGGTCAGCGACGATCACAAAGGGCGGGATAATATCGCGTCATTCGATTGTCGGATGACGATTCATAACATCTACCGCGCCTGTCGCGTGAAATATAAGAACGGCGGCAAGGGAGAGCTCATTGAATACACATTTACGGATCCGCATCGTGAGAAGGGGCGAACGCTGGAAGTCAATGAAAGGTGGAGAGCATCGACGAGGCGGAAAAGCTCGCCAAAAAGAAGCTGCATGAAAAGAACCTCGAGGAAGTCGCGGTATCCCTCAGTATGATGGGGCGATTTTGCCCCTGCTTGCGTCCATACAGTCATGCTCAAAGCGATTCCATGTCTACGATGGAAAGTATCTCATCACGCGCAGTTCACATGAGATCGGGAGCGGGTACACATCGAAAAATCGAGCTGAGGAGGGTGATTGATGGATACTAATGCGATGCGAAACATCGTGCGCGTCGGTGTTGTGAGTGAGGTGATTCCTGCCGACTGTGCAGCGCGCGTGGTGTTTTGAGGAAAAGGACAATACGCCGTCGCCCGTCCTGCCTGTTCTCACGCGCGGTGAAAGGTCAATCGTGACTCTGGCTGCCGGATATCGGCGAGCAGGTTGTGTCTCTTCGCCCTGCAACGATAAGAATTTCTCAACGGATGGATCCTCGGCACGCATATGCGGCGGGCGCTGGAAAACGCTGACAGCGCAGATAAGCGCCGCATTGATTTTGCCGATGGCTCGTTTGTGGAGTTTGACCGCGCGACGGGCGGGCTGACGATCCAGTGCACGGGCGACGTGGTAATCAACGGGCGGACAATTTCGCTGAATTAGGGAGGTGAGCTGATGCCGGCAGCGGTAAGATACGGCGATGCGACGACGGGCACATGCGATAAAGGCCTGCCATGCTGCCCGCACGGGCGGTCGAGGGGACGGTGAGTAACCAGCGGCAATGTGTTTGTCAATGGACGGGGACTGCATCGGCTGAACGATACGCACTCGACGAATTGCCCGCATGGCGGGACGTTCGCGAGCGTTGCGGGAAGCGCAGCGTATTTTTGCAACGGCGGCTCCGTGATCCGCATCGGGGATGCAACGATGTGTCAGTCGTGCGGGAAGTCGGGCACGCATACGACGGGGAGCGGGAATGTATTTGTAGGAGGGTAGTATGTCATTTCTGGATAACGCGATAGGCTCGTATAAGAAGCAGACGGAAAAACGTCTGCTGAATCTGCGAAATAACATTCTCTGATCTCAGCAACCGCTTTTCGTGGCTCTCTCAGGGTGTGCAGATCGGCTCGCTCGGGGACATCGTTTTTACGGTATCCACGGATGAGGTGCGCACATTTCGTGACTATCGACGTTCGACCAAGGCGCGTTTCGCGTCGCACGAGAAATCGGGGAAAAAGCCAATTTTGGAGTATATTGCTCTCCGGACGGAGAAGAGATCACATTTTTCCATGACCGTTTCATGTGAGCTCGGTGTGTCGCCTGCAAAGGAAACAGAGCGGCTGCGGGAACTCTGTGAGAATGGAGAAGCAATGTATCTCGTCTTTGGCAGCACGCCGATCGGCGCGCACATGTGGGTGATTGAGAGTGTCGGGGAGAGTGCGGAACGCATTGACCATGGCGGGCGGATCCTCGTATCGCAGGTGGAAGTGACACTGAAAGAATACGTTCCTGTCATATATGATGCAGCGCAGGATGGAGGGACGGCAACATGACCTATGATGTGATGCAGGAAGTCGGTGCAATAGACTTTGCGCCATCGTCCAGAACGGCGGAAATTCTCTCAAAATGTGCGGACGGTGCTCACCACGCTCAAGAAGTCCGTCCCGATGGATCGTGATTTTGGCATCTCTGGGGAGCTGGTCGATCTGCCGATACCTGCGGCACAGGCACGTTATACAAGTATGATCGTCGCTGCCGTGCACCGTTATGAACCACGGGCGCAGGTTGTCAGCGTGAATTATCGCGGCGACGGCAAAGAGGGCGTGCTGACGCCTATTGTGAAAGTGAGGCTGAGAGATGAATCTGCATAATATGCCGGATCTGTCGTTCGCGGAGCGGTCGCCCGAGCTCATCGAATCGAACATCATTAAAAACGGTAGAAGGCCTGCTGAATCGAAAACTTGCACGCGCGGATCCCCTACGTCTTTTCCTGATGGGGGTAGAAGCGATCATTGTTCAGCAGAGGGTAATCATCGACTATGCAGCAAAGATGAATCTCCTTGTCTATGCGGTGGACGATCATCCCGACCATCTCGGCGCGCTCGTCGGTACCGAGAGGATCGGCGAGGCGTCCGCACATACGACGCTGAAGTTGATGCTCTCTGCGCCGCGCGAAGCGGCGACACTGATTCCGAAAGGGATGCGTGACAGCGGGGGACAGCGTAATGTTTGCACTGGATACGGCGGTCACGATTCCGCAAGGGGAGATATCCGCCTTCGGGACGGCGACGTGTACGATGTCAGGGCCAATCGGGAACGGGTATAAAGCGGGCGAACTCAAGACTATTGTCGATCCTGCTGCCTTTTCTCCAATCGGCAAGCAATACGACAACGACGGAGGGCGGTGCGGATACGGAGGATGATGAGAGCTATCGTGAACGTATCCACGAGGCACCGGAAAGTTCTCCACGGCGGGCCGGCGCTTGCCTATGCGTATCACGCCAAAAGTGCATCTGCTCTCATCGAGGATGTGTACGCACATACACCCGACCCGGGGGAGGTCGATGTGTACGTACTGCTCAGAGGCGGCATAGTGACGGGGAGGAAATCATCTCGCCTCGTTAGTGCAAAGCTGAATGATGCGAGCATCCGACCGCTGACCGATAAAGTGACCGTCAGCACACCCGCACCCGTTACGTATAACGTTGACGCCGTCTACTACATCGACCGCCGCGATGCGACCGAGGCGGCAGCAATACAGAAACGAGCCGAGAGTGCGGTGCAGGATTTTTGTCCTCGGCAAAAGGAACGCCTCGGGCGGGACATCAATCCGACAGAGCTTATTACCGCCTGCGCGAGGCGGGGCGTAAAGCGGGCAGAAATCAAACCGCCCGTATTTACGAAAACCGAAAAGAACCAAGTCGCCGTTGCCGATCAAATCAAGGTGACATTCGGAGGATTGGAGGATGAGTAAAGAATTACAGAGCACATCGCTCCTAGACATCCTGCCGGGAGAATCTTCTTGCCGATGCACAGATTTATGCGGCGGCGCGGGCGCTCGATGATGAACTGCAAAAAGTCACGGCGGCGACAAGAGATGCACTGATTTTGCCGCGCATCGACGAGCTATCGGAGGAAGTCGTTGATCTGCTCGCGTGGCAATGGAGTGTTGATTTTTACGACGAATTGAAAGCCCTCGTAGAAAAGCGCAACGCTCGTCAAACAGTCGATTGCCATGCACCGCATCAAGGGGACACGCCGCGCCGTCGAGCTTGCACTCGACATGGCCTACACAAGCGGTGAGGTGAGTGAGTGGTTCGAGTATGGCGGGCGGCCGTATTATTTCCGTGTGCGCTTCATTGAGCCGGAAAACATCCGTACGGAGGACGTTGATCGTGTGATCCGCATCATCAACGCCGTCAAGAACACGCGGAGCTGGCTTGAGAGCATCGGCTTTACGCGCCATGTCCCGATGGGACCGTATCACGGGACAGTCGTTTCGACGAACAGAAAAACATATCGCCTGATGCCGCCGCGTCCGCACGATGTTACCATCCGCAGCGGCACGTATCATGGCGTAAGAGTTGCAGTCTATAAGGAGGTCGTATTACGTGAGTAACTGGTCATCATATCAATTTACGCGCAAGGGGGAACAGCTCCGTGCGAAGGTGGAAGCGGGAAAGTGTAAGCTCACACTGACGAAGATCAAGATTGGCAACGGGAACGTGGCATTGAGCGACATACAAAAGACATGAGTGATCTCAAAAGCCCGCAGCTCGTTCTCGGAATCAGCTCGTGCGCTGTGAGTGCAGAGGGATGATTGTGTCTGCGAAGTCGTTGGCATCGCGTCGTCTTCCAATGTGGAAAAACGCCTTCAGTCACGGAGATGGGGCTCTGTACAAACGATCCTGACGTCGGGGAAATCTTGTATCTGGTAGAGATTGACATGTCACCTGACGATATGCCGAACAAAAACGCACAAATCGCCTGTGACGCTGACCTATAAGTTTGAGCCAGGACGAGCAACACGGCAAACGTGACAGCGCTGGTATCGCCTGCGGGCTGGTCACGGTAAAGATGATGAGCGCCCACCGCACAGCCGCCGAGCTCGACCATCCCGACGGGAGCGTCACGACGGAAAAACTGAAGGATGCAGCTGTCACAGGAACAAAGATCGCCGATGGCGTGATCGATAAGAAGCATCTCACGGCGGAAGTCAAGACGTTTATCAGCGACGCCGGAATCGCCATCCTCCAGCGCAGCCGCGCCTATCAGGTCGGCGACATCGCGTATCACAAAGCCCTGCCATCGTGGGCACGGCTTGAGTGCGTGAGGGCTGGCACCACGGGCGCGACACTTCCCAGCACAGATAGAACAAATGGTTCAAAACGGGGGGGGTGATGGTTACTGACGGTACGGTCGTGTGGATAATTGACGATCTGCGTGACGGCACGCCCGTCGGCGCGGTGCGCGGGTCACTCTACCTGCCCGCTGGTTACGTCAAAGCCAACGGGGCAACCGTGCAGCGCGCGGACTATCCGCGTCTTGTAGCACTCGCTGACCGTCACAACCTCTGGACAGATGATACAGCCGCCAATGCGGGACTGTTCGGACGCGGGGATGGCGCGGCAACATTTGTGCTACCGAACTGGACGGATCGCATGATGCAGCTTGCGGGGGACAGCGCAGGGGCGATGGTCGCGGCGGGGCTGCCGAATATTACAGGGGAAACGGCAGGGTTTACCTATAATTCCGTCGTGCAATCCGGTGCGCTTACAATAAAAGAAAAGAATAACGTGGGTCTGTCTGGAGGATATGATAACTCTTTTCTAAGAATGCTAGTAGGTTTCGACGCCTCTCGCTCCAACCCCATCTATGGCGGCATCGTCCACCGTCCAGCCGCCCGCAATCAAGCTAATCCCCATAATCAGATACTAAGCACGCTCTACGGCGTGCTTTTTGAGTACGCGAAAGGAGCGTAATAAATGACAAAAGCAGGACAACTTATCACGGACGGCGATACTATATAGGATCCTCGACGACGTGCGCGACGGTGCGCGGGTGGGGGACATCATCCTACGCCCGACCCTCAGAGACGGATATATCAAAGCCAATGGCGCAACCGTCAAGGCGTCGGAATATCCGCGCCTGTTGGCGTGGGTGCAGGAGGCGGGCATGACCGTCACAGCGGAGCAGTACACGCAGGACTGCTCCAAGTACGTCTATGACGCGACACAAGACAGGCTGACCCTGCCGAACGCAACAGGGCGCGTCCTCATGGGCGGGGAACAGGTGCGGAGCGTAGAGGCAGGATTGCCTCATATTGCGGGGGCAACTAACCCAGAATCTAGTCACGGATAGTTCCAGCAGTGCTAGTGGGGTGTTCTACTATATGGGCAAGACAGGAGGGCATCTGCTTAAAGAGGGCTCTTCGGTCAAGCACAACACGGATCTAGCAACAGATGCCTCTCGCGCCAACTCCCATCTACGGGCGCAGCGACACTGTCCAACCGCCCGCGTTATCTCTGATTGCACAGATCAAATACTAGGAGGAGTAACACGACAAAAACAGTTCTACGCCTATGCCACCGATGGCAAGTACGACGGTGAGCGCACCCTTTGACGACACCGGACCGCTCGCCGATCAGTGGCGCATGGCAGATACCCGCCTACATGACGGGCGTGCAGCCGCCCGGTGCAAAGGAGGACTATGACATCTACTGGCGCGGCGATAAGTGGGAGCAGGTCGAGCGACCAAAGCCCGCGCCGGAGCCCGAGCCGCCGAAGGAGACAGAGCCGCAGGAGATGGACGTACAGCCCATCCCTCGAAACGGAGCTTGTCGTCGTGGAGGGCATGATCGATCGATGCAGACGCGCCTCGCCGCAATCGAGGCGAAACTGAAAGGAGGTGAGTAACATGGCAGCAGTCATCATAGCTGGATGATCGTCGCATACGGCGTCCTTGTCAAAAGGCGGAAGTACGCACTCGCGCCTGAGGGACAAACCTGAACAACCCGCCCGTTGTGCCTGAGGGCCTACCGTGAAAAAGGTCGCGGAATGGGTTGTCGCACGAGGTAGGGTAAGACAGAGCGCAGAAAAGCCGTCATAACGCATGGCGGCTTTTTCTCTGCAGGAAAGGAGATGCAGATTGATCGAACATATCATGCCCGTACTGAGCCGCATGGCGGACGGATGGGCAGAAAAGCTCAGGGCTGTCACTTGTCGTTACGATCACATACGAAGATCATGCGCAGATATTCGCGGCGTTCTTCCTGCTCGTGTGCGCCGACCTTGTGACAAAATGGCTTTCCCTCCGCGTCAACATCTCGTTGACACGGGAGTAGACGACCATCCTTTGGCATCTCGTTCTGGAAACATGAGGGCGGCAGGAAAGGCGATACATCAAAAGCGACATCATGCGCAAAAAGATTTATCCCGAAGATACTGACTTATTTCGGCGTCGTCGGTGCGGCGGGGCACTTGACTTTATCCTTATCAAGGCACACGCGCCCGCGTTTGCTACGACGCTTGTTATCGGATATTTGTCGTTGACAGAGTTTATTTCGATTCTTGAAAAACATGCAGACGGCGGGCATCAAGGAGGCAGGGGAGCTCGTTGATATGGCGCGGCGCAGGGGAGGCATCGGCGGCAAAGGAGGAGACAAATGAGAGTATTTATAAAATCCCGGGCATGACCTTGAGCATGACAGCGGGAGCCGTGAGCCCCGTGACGGGACTGCGTGAGTGCGACGTAGCGGCGGCGGTTGGGGAGCTCGTCAGTTGTTACCTCGAAGCCGTTGGCTATGAGGTGCGCATGCGGCAGAGCGGACAATCTCAACTGGGATAGTGACTATGCAGATCGGCAGGGACTGCTCCGTGTGTGACTGCGCCAACCAGTGGCCGGCGGATATCTTTGTGTCCATCCACTGCAACAGTGCGGGGAGTACAAGCGCACAGGGCACGGAGACGCTCGTGCACAACATGGGCGGACGCGCGGAGCGTCTAGCAGCCCGCATCCGGCGGCAGATCGTTGATAGTCTCGGCACCGTGGATCGCGGCCTCGCAGGGAGCGTCCCGGACTGACCGTCCTGCGTGCGACGGATATGCCCGCCGTCCTCGTGGAGCTTGCATTTATCAGCAACGAGGAGGATGAGGAGCTGCTGAGAGATAGGCAGGATGATTTTGCCCGCGCCATTGCGCGCGGGGTGACGGATTACGAATAACGCGCAGAGGGGGTGTAAATCATGCTCGAACGGGTCAAACAGACGGTTACAACGCATAAAACGACCTGCACAGTAATCCTCGCCGTCCTGCTCGTTGGCATCGCCTACGCCGTCGGGCGTTACGCAGGGCATGAGGCGGCGGAAGAGAAACCCGCCCTCATGACGCAGGAGGAGACGCAGGACGCGCGGGAACTCAAAGACCGACTGGATATATCCACCGCGAACGCCAACGCGCTAGAGAGGCGAATCACGGCGATACAGGCGGGGCAGCGTACGCCTAGAGCGACATACTACGTCACCGCCCGACGGTGGAGCGGGCGGCTACGGTGGTAGAGCGGCAGATACGCACGGACGATGCGGCACTGCCAATGGCGGCGCGGGAAAAGACAGACCGCACCGTCGTCACACCGATTATTGAGCGAGCGACGGACAAGACCTGCCACCCGATCAACAAAAAAGGTTGATGTGATAAGATCAACCTGCGCAAAGATCACCGCATCAAAGGCGGGCGCATCCGTCATTGACGGCAGAAAGGCACTCCACGACCGTCGGCTATGAGCAGGGACGATTTGAGGCGTTGGCGCATTTCGACGGCGGTAAGTGCAAAGGGCGCGACGGTCATGTATAACGTCGCGGAGTGGTAATTCATCGCCCGCTTCGGCTCTGGGGCTTATTTTTACGATCGCTGAATGTCGCGTGTAACAAAAGTAAACTAAAGATCTACACCTCCACTGGACGGCGGGGCACTACGGGCAGTTCTTCGCGGACTACCATGTGCAGGTCGATGCGGACGGCGGCATCTACGTCATCGGGGACGGCGTACTCGATGATGTACTTGCCGCGACCTATCGGCGCAACAGCGGGAGCGTCAGCATCGCCCTCCTCAGGGTGCGTCGGAGCGACGACGGAAAACCTCGGCAGCGAACCCCCGACCGCCGCGCAGATCGAGGACCGCAATGGCGGTCGCGGCACTCGCCGACGGGCTCTGGCTCACGATCGACATCGCGCGCATCATGACCCACGGCGAGGCGGCGGACAACGCGGATGGCGTCTGTGCCCACGCACCCTACGGGCCGCGCACGACATGTGAGCGCTGGGACCTCGAGTACCTCGGTACAGCGGAGAGCCCTGTGTTCCACCCGTGGGCAGAGGACGGCGCGCGGCGGCGACGTGCCCGAGGAAAGGTACAGTACTATCGGGGAACATGGAGAAGCAGCCCGATTTTTGAGCGGAACTCAATGAAATTTTCATACAACAACAAAAATTAGCAGCAACTCCTAACAAAACTCGCATTCCACTCAGATGGAATTCCCATCCATGGGCGGTATGATCTCTTTACAATGGAAAGAGATTTTGAAGAAAGTACTGATCATGTATCAGGGACTCCATCACAACCCTCTGAAACGGACGGGGTTCGCATTGATGACAACAAAGATGATGAAGAAGAGCGCAGTCGCCGCACTCGTCGGCGTATTCAGCTACTGGTGCTGTCGGCGCGGCGGAGGTCTCCGCGAGCGCTCTCTCCGTATCGGCGCAGCATGCCTCCTACATGAGCCTTGACGGACGCGATGATGTCCAGAAGCTCGCCTGGGGCGGACACCGCAAGAAGAAGGCGGCAAGAAGTACTCGCAGGGCAGCATCAATACGGCGATCATCGCCGGCGCTGTCGTTGGCGCGATCATTGCCAAGAACACCTGAATATCTGATACTCTAAAACCCCCGCTCCAATGGAGCGGGGTTTCAGCTATTATATCCCTAAAGGAGGAAACAGAATGATGCATCCAACGTTCTCAGGGGCGATACGCACGCTCCCTATGATCGGCGCGCTGCTCGGGCTCATGGCCCTCTCTGCCGCCGCACATCCTGTGGACGATCCGGCGGATCCTGTCTATCGGGCGCGGACGGTTCTGCCCGACGCGCAAAGGCGCGCCGCGACGCACCGGCACTCGAGACGCTCCGCGCCGCTGCTCCACAGTACGGTGCATCTCGCCGATGCGGCGGCGACGGCGGAGACGCGTCGGCTCTATGCGTATCTTACGGCGCTCAGGGCGCCTGCAGTACACAATCTACGGACATCAGAACGACGCGCATCATAAATTTTTTCGCATCGACAGCGGTACGAACTCCGATACGAAGGACATGACGGGCGCGCTCGCAGGGATCGTCGGGCTCGACGCACTCTCGCTGACGGGTGAGGAGCTGGAGCTGACTGATGCGGAGCGCGCAGCGGGCGCATGAGCTGTGCGGACAAACTCGAGCGGATCGCAACGGAGGCGTCGAACGAGGGGCGCGATCCTGACGCTCTCCACATGCGCATCCTAACCTCGCGCGCGCGCGCAAAGCGTCCGCAGGCGGACGGCGGCTATGACTTTTCGGGCTATTCGCCGGACGATCTATCAGGGCATGTTCTGCACCGCGCCGTTCTCATCCGCGGAGGACTATCTCGACCGCTATCCGGGCGATGCGTATGTGGACGTATTCGGCTTTGACTTCTACGACGATGACGACGATACGCCCGCCTTTATGGAGCGGCTCGAGCATGCGGCGGCGCTGGTTGTGTCTGCGGCGAATGCACACGGCAAACTTCCCGCGCTCACCGAGGTCGGCGTTCATAAAAACGGCGGCGGGCTCGCGCTCACGGGCAATGACGATCCGCATTGGACGAGTGCGGCGGCAGCCGTCGCGCGGCGTCATCATATCCCGTATCTCATGACGTGGGCGAACTTTGAGCAGGAGGAGAAGAACTTCTACCAGCCCTTCATGGTCAGCGATACGCGCGGGCATGAACTCGTCGACGGATTCATCGACTACTATAATGAGGAGACCTCGCTCTTTGCGGGCGGCCTCGGAGATTGGCGGGGATTGCCCGTGCCTGTGCAAAGATGATGTATAGAAGCGCCATCGATTCGCACTAGTCCAGTGCGTATATACCGACAGCTACGACGATGTTCGTCCATTCTGTGTGACATCGTGTAAATGTCTTTCCGTGTGCGGTATACGTGTCCGAGCTGCGTTTTTGTCATCGACTTTTGACGCTGAAAGAGCTTCATCATTTCGTCCGGGGTCAGCCGTTTGTGAGACAGATTGCGGTGATGAGCTTGGTTGCATCTGCCGTCATCTCTTTGTTGTCCGGTCGGTAGAGCGTCACTGCGCGGTACAGGAGACCATCTCTTGTATAAAATGCGACTTGCGTGGTGCTGGGTGTAGAGGCGAGATAGGGCCAGTAAAGCCGTCCTCGAGATCTCTGCAGTGTATTCGGGCGCGGACAGATCAATGTGAAATTCCTCTCTGAAAGCCAGCTGTTTAGCTCCATGAGGAAGGCGTCATAGCTGATGTCATTGCGCAGGGGATGGGGGCGGATTTTTGCGGCGCCGCCAGCGCCGTTCCCTGCAAAGAGGAATAAAGTAAGGGCGTAAACGAGGTGGGACAAGCCATTGCCTTTTCATGTGTTTTTCCTCCGAAATCTTCTCATTTTCACTGATGGACGGCATAGATACTCATCGTTACAAATGGGTAACGCGGAGATAGTCAGAGCCCATCATCTGCTGCCGCGCATTGCAGTAATCGCGACTGACCTTGAACGTCGTTTCCGGCGTGACCCATCTCAGCTCGTCTGGGGCGTATACCTCCTCTGCGGGCTTCCATAGGAACAGTTCGGACATTTCATCGTGTGTCATACCGCTGGCGAGAGCAACGGCGGCAATCACTGCGATCGCTTCGTTGAGACCCTGCACATCAATCACTTCGGTGTTTGCCGCTGCACGATGCACATAGGCGCGGTCGGGCGTCATATGAGATCCACCGTGACACCGCTCGGCGTATGGGATGTATAGAGCGGTGTCATTAAATCGGATTTTTGCTTTGTCGTATGCGGGCGGAGTCAGGACTACAGGGGAGTCCTCCCCATGCAGAACCTCGTTCACTCGGTTGACAAAGACCGCGGCATCCGCATTCTCGATCAGCGGGAATTCCTTCTCGGCAGCATGCACAGTTCCCCCATATAGGAGCAGCACTGCGGCAAAGAAGATGGAACATAAAAGATTCTTGTACATAATGTGTTCTCCTTCGCTGAATTCAAAACCTAAAGAATAATTCTCGAACATGCTGAAAATCCTTTTGGAGAGGAACTTTTATGTATGGGCGGCAACAGAGCACGTACAAGCGCTTATTTTGCGTACTGGAGAGGAAGCCATGCGTAGCATAAATATGGTATAATAGGATGGATATGCACAGTGTGAGCTGCCTCGCGACGCAGGAGGGGAAAAGCTCCTCGTCGAGTACTGCATCCGGTGACAGCGGGCTGGCAGATCGCCGATGTGCTCCAGCCGTTTTGCGCGCGGGACGGCGGCATCCTCGAAAGTCTGCTTTTGCTGCGGAGCCGTTTCTCTGCATTGCCGTTCGACGCTCGTTCGCCATTGGCTGCGCGTGCCATAATCTTCCCTCATATTGACAGGGCGCGAGATTTTAGAGACGCAGGAAATATTTCCGCCTTTTATTATTGGAAAAGTTTGATAACGGGTTTATAATAAAATGTCTTCAATTTTTATGATTGCCTTTTGGGAGGCGTGTCCAATGAATTCATTCTTTGAGCGGCAGTTTTCGGCTGCAGGAGAATCACACAACAGTTTCGACGGAGGTCATTGCAGGGCTCACGACGTTCGCAACGATGGGCTAGTGTGCTCGCCGTTGTCCCGCACATGATGGGGAGGCCGGCGTTCCGACGAGGGCGATGCTCACGGGCATGGTGCTCATGATCTTCGTGACGTCGATGGCGATGGGGCTGTATACGAACCGTCCCTTTGCCCTCGCCCCGGCATGAAAGCGGTGTCGCGATCTTTTCGATCACGATGGTGCAGCTGCAGAATGTGCCGATCGGTGTGGCGAGTGCTATCGTTTTTCCTTAGTGGTTTTGCTGTTTATTGTAGTGACGGCGCTTGGCATACGAAAAGCCATTGTCAGCGACAATACCGCGCGGCATCAAGATCTCAATCAGCGCGGGCGTCGGTATCTTCCTCGCGGTGATCGGGATGCGCAATGCAAAGCTGCTCGCGGTCAATGCGAAGAAGGTCGCGCTCTCGTTCGGCGATCTCCGCAGCCGGTTGTCCTCCTCGCGGCAATCACGTTCATTATCCTCTTGGTTCTCTCTGCGCGTAAGGTGCGCGGCGGTGCGCTCATCAGTATTCTTGCGGGAACGGTGATCGGCATCCCTATGGGTGTCACCAAGCTCCCCGAGAGCATCTTCCGCATGCCGGACAGCATCGCCCCATTTTCTTCAACTTTGACCTCGGAGGTGCGCTCAATCTCGCGTATCTGCCATTCCTCTTTGCTTTCTTTCTGCGGATTTTCTTCTCCAGCTTCGGGCACGGCGATTGGCATTGAGGGGCAGGCGGGGTTCCTCGACAAAAACGGCGATTTGCCGGGGCTGGACAAGGTCTTCCACGTGGACTCCATTGCTGCGACGATCGGCTCACTCTTTACGATCCCCGTGCTCATTACCTATCTTGAGTCCGGCGCGGGGTCGAGGCAGGCGGACGCACGGGTCTGACGGCGTGCACGACGGCCGTCGCATTCCTCCTCATCCTCGCGGTGACGCCGCTCGCACTGATGATTCCTGCAGCGGCGACGGCACCTGTGCTCATCTATGTCGGTGTCAGTATGATGGCGGGGATGCGCAATCTTGACTATACAGATATCGCCGAGTATATCCCTGCATTTCTCTGCGTTGCGTTCACCGCTTTCACGTTCAACATCGCAAACGGCATCTCGGTCGCGTTCATCTCGTTTGTCATCATGAAAGTGGCGATGGGGCGCACGGCGGAGCTGCTAAGGACACTATCTGCTTTGCCCTCCTGCTCGCGTATTATTTCTACGCCATTGCAGGGGGTAAAAATAGGAGCAACGTATGGAAATTGACGTCCTTCTGACTGATGGAAAGATATACAACAGCTATTTAAAAAGTTTATCTCCGGATCCGCTGCACTCAGTGGGGATCGATTTGCCTACATTGGAACGGAGTCGCCGAGACATCCGGCAAAGCGCACGATCGATCTCGGCGGACAGTATGTCGTTCGGGACCGATCGATTGCCATATGCACATCGAAAGCACGATGTGTGCGCCGCGTACATTTATGAACGCGGCAGTGCGCTGCGGTGTCACAACGCTCGTCGCAGAGCCGCATGAGATCGCGAATGTCTTTGGGGTGGAGGGGATTCGTGCGCTGATGCAGAGTGCGCAGGACGGTCCCGTCGATGTCCAAATCGCCATTCCTTCCTCCGTTCCCTCGACGAACGATGCGCTTGAGACGGCAGGTGCTGCGATCGAGAGTGATGATGTCGAGGCTCTCATGCACATGGAGCAGGTCATCTGCCTCGGTGAGGTCATGGACTGCCGTGCCGTGCTCTCTGATGTGCACGGCAAGACCAACCGCCTGATTCGCCAGATTCGGTGCGGACGGCCGGACTTCTCCATCGAGGGACACTGTCCGCGCTTCGTCGGATGGGAGCTGGCAGAGCTGCTCTATCGCGGTATCCGTTCTGACCACACGGATCAGAGCCTTGATGGACTTGCTCAGCGTGCGGCGAACGGTATGTTCATCCAGCTGCAGGAAAAGACGCTGAAGAAGGAGTTCCTCGATTACCTCGCGGAGCATCGTCTCGCGGGGCGTTTCGCTCTCGTTACAGACGACACCATGCCCGACGACTTCCATGCGGCGCGGACAGCTCGATCATCTCGTGCGGCGCAGCATGGCGCTCGGCCTGCCGCCCGAGGCAATCTGACGCCGCGACCTGTGCACCCGCTCAACACATGGGGCTGCGGGAGAAAAGGGCAATCGCTCCCGGACGCATTGCTGACTTTTGCCGTACTCTCCGATCTGCGGGCGTTTGCGGTGGCACAGGTCTGGCGTGCAGGGCGGCAGGTCTATGTGCGCGGGGCGGAGCAGGAGGAGGCACCGCGGACATCATTTCCGCCGCATTTTATCGGAGCGTCCATCTTGCGCCGTGCACAGCAGAGGACTCCGTCCTGCGTGCGCCGATCGCGGAGGGACGGTGCTTTGCCGCATCCTCGAGGTGCAGGAGCATACGACCTTTGTCCGCGAGGGCGGGCGGAGCTCGCCGTGCACGGCGGCGTGATCGACTGGGAGACAGGCCCCTGCCCAGCCTGCTGTCTTTGAACGCCACGGCAAGCATGGCGGCTGCGGCATGGCGCCTCGTCCGGCGGGGCAGCATTCACGCACGGGCGGCGGCGACTACCTATGCACACGACAGCCACAACCTCCTCGTCCTCGGACAAACGTCGGCGGATATGACGGCGGCGGTAAATGCTGTCATCGAAATGCAGGGCGGCATCGCCGCTGCACGGGACGGAAGCGTCACGCGTGTCCGCTCATGCGGGCATCCTCTCTGACCGCCCGCTCCCGTCCTCGGTGAGCAGATCGCGGACGTGCGCCGCGCCCTCACGGAAAAACGGCTATCGGCATGACAGCGCCATCATGTCCTTTGCGACACCTCCGCACTCCGTCAGTCCTGACGTCAAGCTGACGGACAAAGGCATCGTCGATGGCGGCGCGGGAGATCGTGCCGCTGATTGTAGAGATTCGGCCAGCAGAGTGAGATGATTTCACCGAAAAAAGGGACGACAGAGAGATTTGCTCTGTCGTTCGCTTTGACGTATCACGCACATATATATCACCACTCACAGATGCGTCGTCACGCGGATCCGCTGTATCGACACGTCCATCAATTTCACTTGACATGACCGGCGGTCATATAATACGAACAAGACATGACCGAGGGTCATCTATTTACAAAGGAGATACGATGGAACAGACAAAACCCAGTTTTCTTTCTCGTCATTCTGAGTGCATTCATGGCGTTCACTTCGCTCTCGACGGACGTCTACCTGCCGGCGATGCCGCTCCTGCAGGATGATCTCGGGGCTCTGCTGCGCTCACGATCACGAGCTTTCTCGTTGGCTTTGCTATTGCCCAGCTGATCTGGGGGCCGATCGGTGACCGTGTCGGGCGGCGCGTTCCGCTCGCACTCGGCGCGCTGCTCTTCCTCGTCGGCTCGGTCGGCTGTGCACTCTCGGGCTCGATGGAGATGGTCATCACGTTCCGCGTCATGCAGGCGGTCGGTGCGTGCGTCGGACCGATGCTCAGCCGCGCCATGGTGCGCGACCTCTATACGAGCAGTCAGGCGGCGGCGATGCTTTCGACACTCATGCTCATCATGGCGGCGGCTACCCGTCGTCGGACCTCTGCTCGGCGCGTTCCTCATGGGGATCGGCGGCTGGCGGTGGATCTTCTGGCTCATGGCGTTGATCGCCGTCCTGCTCTTTCTCTCCGTCCATTTCTGCCCGAGACACTGCCCGCAGAAAAACGCTCCGCGGCCTCTCTCGGCACGGCGTTTCGCAACTATGGGCGGCTTGTGCGCATGAAGCCCTTTATGATGAACACGCTCAGTGTGACATTCTTCTACGTCGCAGTGTACGCCTTTATCACGGGTCGCCCGCGATCTACATCCGTCATTTCGGCGTTGATCCACCGTAGTACGGGCCGCTCTTGGCGTCAATATCATCGGCGTGGCGGCGGTCAGCTCGCTCAACCGTGCGCTGGTCAACCGTTTCTCCCTCGCTGCGCTGCTGAAAGCCGCCACCTCGGCGGCGGCCGTCTTTCTCCTCTGGCTGCTCGCGGACGGACATGACGGGGACGCTCGGCCTTTGGGGCATCGTTGTCCCGATGCTCTCGTCTTCAGCATGAACGGCATCATCGCCGCCTGCGTCCCAATGCGGCCGCACTCGCGCAGGTGCCCGATGAGGTCACCGGCTCGGCGGCGGCACTGATCAGCTCGCTCCAATACGGCAGCGGCATGATCTCCTCGGCGCTGCTCGCCATGAGCTCCGACGGATCGCCTGCTGCGATGTGCATCATCATTGCGGTGTCTGTCTTGCTCTCTGCCATTACGGCATTTTTCGCACGGTGCTCCGGTGAAGGAGGGCAAATAATGGGGAAACGCGAGGAAAAATCGCAGGAAACGCCGCCTTCTACTGGCAGCGGCGGAGGCGCATCCGCATGAGCGGCTACGAGCAGGTCTCCGTGGCGGAGATCACGCGCGCGGCGGGCGTTGCCAAGGGACGTTTACAACTATTTCGAGAAGGAGGATCTCATCCGTGCGCTCTATCACAGCCATTTCGAGGAGCTGAATGCGGGCATCGACCGCGCTGGCCGAGGGATGCGTGTGCGGGCCTCCGTGCTCATCTTGAGGGCTTGCCGATGTCGTGGTGCAGGCGGATGTGATGCAGGCGCGCGCGTGGGTGCGTTATATGCTCCTGCCGCAGGATGGACGGTCAAAGTGGGAGGATGATACGGATGCGCTCGGCGCGCTGCTGCCAGGGCTGCGTGATCATGGACGGCTCGTGCGAGCGCGCCCGTGGATGCGCTCGCGGTAATGCTGATGACCCATGTCTATGGGATAATCTTCCTGTGGACGATCCACCCTGAGCGCACCGTGCGCCAAGAGGTACAGGACTTTGCCGTCTGCACCTGCACTGCTTGCACCGTACCTGCCAGCGTGAGGAGCGCGATGTTCTCTGCGGCACGCAGGACGATCGAGAATGCGCATCAGGATGTCGTAATCCAAAGGGACGGCGGAGCAAACTGCTCCGTCGTCCCGCTGACAGTATGCGGTCGCGACCCAGTTGAGAAAGGCAGCGAACGAGCAAAAACCACCCGCTATGCGGGTGGAAGATAAAAAGGTTAGTAAAAAGCATCTTTCCCGCTTATACTAAGGATGTTCGACCAGTAGAAAGAAGGGAAAGATGTATCTTACAAAGCAAACAGTTTATCCCACACAAAGTGGCTCTGCAAAGTACTATATCGTGTTCACCCCGAAATATCGGCGGAAAATCATATGGGCAGTACAAGGAGAGTATTCGAGATCCTGAGGCAGCTATGTGCATATAAAGGTGTGGAGATACTGGAAGGTCACCTATGCCGGATCATGTACACATGATGGTACGTATCCCACCGAAAATCAGTGTATCACAATTTATGGGATATCTCAAAGGGAAAAGTGCCTTGATGATTTTTGATAAACACCCAACTTGAAATACAGTTTGGGAATCGGCACTTTTGGTCGGAAGGGTATTACGTAAAGTACCGTTGGGTTGAATGAAGCAACGATACGTAAATATATCCAAGAGCAGGAAAAGCATGACATTGCCTGTGGATAAACTCCAACGTGAAAAGATAGAAGACCCTTTTTGCAAGGCAGGAGTACCACCGCCCTTTTTAAGGGCAGTGACGAGTCAAGGGCAATATGGCGAACAGTGAAAGCCAGCGCCTTTAGACGCTGGCCGGTATTATCCCCTTATAGGGCGTGCAAACCACCCGTTTGACGGGTGGTCGCGATTATCACATATGCAAATCACGCATACAATCACAGATGCGGCGTCACCGCAGCTTTCCTGTGATGCACATCCAACGCCGGCAGGTAGACCAGGCGGCAGAGCACGGCGGCGACGATTGCGATGACCGCACCGATGTAGCCGATGTGGGCGAGGTGGTCAGCCCCGCAGCGATCTCGCCGATGTACGTCCCGCCGCCGATGCCGAGGTTGAAGATCCCCGAGTAGACTCGCCGTCGCGACCGTCGATGCGTCGCGCGGGACGATGGTGAGCACCTCGCTCGGAACATCGTATTGTAGAGCGTCGCGAGTACGCGAGCACCATCGTCAGCACGATCATCGTGCCGACGGAGATGGATCCGCCTGCCGAGAAAGAGCATGGCGGCGACCCCGACCAGACACCAGCGCAGCAGGGAGAAGCGGTGCCTGCCGCACATGCGCGAGAACACGGGGTCGCGATGATGCCGCTCCCGAGCAGTGCGAGTGCCGCCGTAATGAGATCCGGCGAGAACGAGGCGACCGTATGCAGGAACGGCTCGATGTGAGCTGTACATCGTGAAATACGCCGTCGCAAAAGAGTGCCGTCATGACGTAGATGCACGCCAGCGCAGGCTGACGCACGAGGACGGCAACTCGGACACTCGACCCCCGCCCCCGGCGTACGCTGCGGCAGGAGAACGGCGAGATAGACGAAACGCGACGGCAGCGACCACGGCGAGCAGGAGGAAACGTCATGCGCCACCCTGCGCGCGAGCCCGATCACGCGGCCGAGCGGGAGCCCGACAATCGTCGCGACCGAGCTGCCCGTCACGATCATACCGAGTGCCGTCGGCTGATGCTCGCGCGTCACGAGACGCGTCGCGAGCGGCGCGGCGATCGACCAGAAAATCGAGTGCGCGCAGGCGACGACAATACGCGCCCCGAGCAGCATCTCATAGCTCGTCGCGACACCCTGAGATCATCTGCCCGATGCCGAAGGCGCCACCATCAGGAGCAGCAGCTTCTTCAGCTCCATGCGGCAGGTCAGCAGCATCAGCGGCAGCGACAGCAGCGCCACCACCCACGCGTAGATCGTGATCATCTGTCCCGTCGCCGCCGTCCGTCGTGGAGAACGACTCGAGATGTCGATGAGCAGTGCGATCGGCATGAACTCCGACGTGTTGAAGATAAAGGCCGTAATCGTGATTCCAAACAGCATCATGTACTGGCGCGGCAGCATCGTCATAGTGCATCCCTCCCTATCTGTGTTTTTCCTTGTGTGACAGTATCCACTTGTAGAGGAAAAAATAAAAATACAAGGGAAACGCCCTTTTTGCGGAATTTCCGCGATATCCTTAAAGCTGTAAAATTGTGATAATGGCGCGCGTATTTTACCTGTGTTATAATTAGAAGCAATGAGTAAAAATACGCACAGAATAAGAAGAGAGCGTGATGGAGTATAAGGAGGTGCACACGGCAGGGGCGGTGTGGTGATTGTGCTGGCTTTGTGCGTACGGTAAGAGCGCTGTGCTGAACACTTTCTCAGCAGGGGGCTGTGCCTTCCTGCCGAGCATCACACACAGGAGATGGCACGCGAGATTGCTCCTGTGAGAAAAGGAAAAGAAATAGAACTAACCTGTGTGATTCCTTTAAGGAGGCCATGTGATGCTGCGGGGCAATCATTGGCGATATTGTCGGCTCGCGGTTTGAGTTCGACAATCACCGCAGCAAGGACTTTGAGCTTTTTGCGGAGGGCTGTTTTGCGACGGATGACAGCATTATGACGCTGTCCGTGGCGAGAAGGCGATCATGGAGACGCAGCGGGAGGCGAGCGGACGCACCGGCGGCGGATGCCGCAGGGCTCTCGGATGCAGCAGAGGCGGAGGAGGTGTTTATGCGCGCTGCGCGCGAATCGCGGTGCACTGGATGCGGAGCATCGGGCGGCACTATCCCTGACTGCGGCTATGGCGGGCGGTTCTACTGGTGGATGTTTATCACCGATAACCCTGCGCCCTACGACAGCTTCGGCAACGGTGCGGCGATGCGCGTCAGCCCGCAGGATTTGCCGCGCGCAGCATGGAGGAGACCATCGCCTCGCCAAGGCGGTGACGGAGGTCACGCACAACCACCGGAGGGGTCAAGGGCGGAGGCGACTGCTGTCGCCGTCTATATGGCGCGGACGGGGATGCGCGCAGCAGGAGATCGCCGCCCATATCGTGGAGCACTACTACGCGCTCGACTTTTACCATTGACGGGATTCGGGAGGACTATATTTTTAACGAGACCTGCCAGCATACCGTGCCGCAGGCGATTGAGTGCTTCCTTGAGTCGTGCTCCTTTGAGGATGCCATCCGCACGGCGATCTCACTCGGCGGGGACAGTGACACCATTGCTGCGATCGCGGGCGCGATCGCTGAGGCGTACTACGGCATCCCCGGCGCGATCCGCACGCAGGCACTCTCCTATCTCGACGACCGCCTCCGTCCCATCTACGATGAATGGGAGGCGCGCTATGGATGGGGCAGGAGTTGCATTGAGAGAGCTGAGAGAACAGAAAAGCTCCCGTGCGCCGCAGCGGCGGGAGCATCGGACAAATGGAGGGCATACAATGAAGAAGGCAATCGTCGTTGTGGATATGCAGAACGACTTCGTGGACGGCGCACTCGGCACGGCGGAGGCGCAGGCAATGCTGCCGCGCATGGTGGAGAAGCTGACGGCGGCGCGTGCGGCGGGGACGGTACTCGTCTTTACCATGGATACGCACGGCGCGGACTATCTCACGACGCGGGAGGAGGCATCTGCCCGTCCCGCACTGCATTCGCGGTACGGCGGGCTGGGCGATCGTGGAGCACTCCGCCCTTTGCCGATGCGGCGGCCGCCGTGATCGAAAAGCCCACGTTCGGCGCGACGGCACTCCCCGCCGCCCTCGCGGACTACGATGCGATCGAGTTCGTCGGGCTCTGCACGGATATCTGCGTCATCTCGAACGCCCTCCTCGTGAAGGCGTTCTACCCCGAAAAGCGCATCAGTGTCGACGCCGCCTGCTGCGCGGGTGTCACGCCCGAGAGTCACACGACCGCGCTCAATGCGATGCGGGCGTGCCAGATCGAGGTGCGCGGGTAGGATGAGGCGCGTGAGGGGCATGAACTGGCGAAATCGACGCATCCATCAAGGCGTTTCTCCGTTACGTCGACGGTGCGGTGACGACAGATCACTTTGTGCAGGGAGATCGACAGGGAGATTCATGCGATCAAATCTACCGCAGAAGAGGAGGCGAGTTATATGAGTTACGCGATCAGTCTTGCAGAGGAGAGAAAAAGAAGGGCGAAGGGGGCAGAGGGAGAGCCCTCGTCATACCCGTCGACTCGTCTTTTATGTCGGGGGTCGACCGATGAGGCACTCTCGATGATTGGTGTCCCTGCCGATGAATGGGCGCAGTATCGGCGGGAACTGGAAGAGATAAGATAAAGGAAAAAGCGTATATTACGCACAAAAAGCACCATCTTTCGGATGGTGCTGCATTTTTCGCTGGAGCGGGCGATGGGAGTCGAACCCACCTCTAAAGCTTGGAAGCTTTCATTCTACCGATGAACTACGCCCGCAGTGATTGCTATGATAGCAGATTCGCTCGCGTTTGTCAAACACGCTCACTCCTCGGGCAGGAGCATGGCGAGGGTCGGGCATGAGCTTCGTGATGTCGCGGATGAAGACGCGCAGGACGCTCGTCGCGACCTCGGGGTCAAACGCCGCAGGGGTTATGCGGGATGACGACGTCGGCGAGGATGAGCGGTATCGGAGGTGAGGTGAGAACTTGATGAGGCGGCTGTCCTGGTTCTGCCGCATGAGCCAGCCCGTGAGCAGCATGGCGTTCGTGTCGTCGACGGCGTTTCTGCGCGAGACGGACGCGGATGGTCGCATAGGCGGTGCTGTCGATGACGACGGCGATGGGCAGCCGTCGTCCCATCTGCCTCGATCTCGCTCTCAAAGACGGTGGTGTCGCGGTCGTCGCCCACCTCACGGATGGCAAAACCGGTGATATTTTTCCTTTTTAATATACTCCTCGAATGTCTTGGCCGCCTCGATCACGACCAACCACCTCCTCGTGCTTATTCCTCTTCGTATGTAAACTGATCTGTGTCCGCGTGATAGGGCGAGCCGATACCGCACGGCAGGCCTGCCGGTGTCGGTATAGAGCTCGCGCCGAATGCTGAGCGCGATGTACGGATGATCTGCGCTGTGCTGCACGGATCCAATGTAGACCTGAAAAATCGTCAGGCACCGGATTGTAGTAGTCGCTGCTGTCGACGTAGATACGCCATAGCACCGTCCACCGGCGATTTTCCGACGATGACCGCACGTCCTGAGGCGGGCGGAGCACCCAGCGGACGCCAGCCGGCACGTGTGTTGATGTTGCGGTAAAAGAACAGATGCCGTCGCTCATAAACGCTCCGGAAGAGCCGAGCCCCAGACGCTGATGCCGGTGCACTAAAGTGAAAGACGTTCTGCTTGCCCTCCCACAGGGTGAAATGGATCTGCGTGCCCATCTGTGCGAGCGTTGCCTTGATCTCCGCACGTGCCGACCTGATAGTAGGGAACGGCGCACGTCTTTGCCTGCTCCGTGCGCACGGGCTTTATGATGAGCTGGGCGCCGGGAGACGGGCGGCCGCACCGCAGACACGGATGTGCTGACGCCGAGGATCGCCACGAGGACGAGCAGAAATAGGGAGGGGAATGCGTTTGTTCTTCCATCGCTGTTCTCCGCAATCTTCTAACGTCTTTTTGTTATAGCATAGCGCGCGAAAAAGGGGAAGGAAAAACGCCGCGTGCGTTGCGGCGTTTTCGGTAGATGTAGGTAGGGTGTAAGTCAATGCTAGGGTAAGCATATTCGTGCCAATCGGTGGACTTTACCTGACCGGTAATCCTGATGATTTTTCCTTAGAATTTGTAGTTGCTCTTAAAACCAGATGGTGCGTCCCGGCTCAGTGATGTGACCTCCGGCAGAGATGCCGAGCGCGGGGATGGCGGGCCTCGCTGTAGTTGACGAACTCGGCGTAGGGTCTTGTTGAGGGAGGTTGTCAACGCCAAGAGAGAACGTCAGGTTCTCGTCGGGACGGTAGGCGAGGCTGAGCGAGAGGATGCCAAACCCGCCCGTGGGGCCGTAGTCCGTGCCCGTGACGCTGCCGTAGCCCTTATGATAGCGGTTCTGCCTGCTGACGAGGCGCCAGACGGCGTTTGCCTCCATTTTTCCTGTGGCTGTACTTCGCTGTGAGATTTCGCCTCGAGCAGGGGCGATCTGTGGGGAGAGGTGCATCGTTCGTGCGGTCATCGCCGCGCGTGTAGGCGAGCGATGCGCCGAGCGTCCAGCGCGGGGAGACGGTGCGCGTAACCTCCGCCTCGAGTCCGTAGAGACGCGCATCCACATTGCCGTATCCACCGACGGGCTTGCGCAGGATAAAGTCGTCAACGTGTGCATAGTAGAGGGAGAGGCTCGCATTTGTCTTTTTTCCCGCATAGACCCAACCAAGGTCGAGCTGTGTGTTTTCCTTTGCGGGGCGCGTTGCACCAGGATGGAGCGCCCCATGCATACGCCATGTATGGTAGGGATTCCCAATAGTCGGCGGGCCGCTCTGCGTGCCCGAGGCCAACGTAGAATGTCAGCGGGCGATTTTTGGACGTACGCTCCCAGCGGACAAATCCGCTGACGGCATTGTCTGTTGTGTTGCCGGGGGTGAATGTCGAGTAGCGGTGGTAGTGGTTCGTGATACGATCCCAGCGCAGACCGCTGAGGAGGCGGCTGCGCTCCGTAAGGTTATGGTTGTACTCCATGAATGAGGCCGAGATTCCCGATGGTCATGTCGGTATTTTCTCGTCCGCGCGGCACCCCCTTCATCGCGGGGGTAAACGTGTGCTCCTCGTGACCGACGTCGATACCAACCGCACCTGTATCGCGCGGAGAGAACGTCATGTCGAGGACGCTGCGGATGTTGTACTGCGTGCGTTTTACCTCCATTCCACGCGTGCCGCCGGGACGGAAGGTGTAGTTGTCCAGTGATGTGGTCGATGGTATTGTAGTTGAAATTCGGTGTGAGTTTTTCACGACGGGCGAGAGATGCGCCGCTCGAACTTCACGGCGTAACTGTCGCGGTCGAACTGGCTGCCGTCCATCATGCCGTGTGCGTATTTTGCCCAGCCGCGACTGCGGTCGTAGGAGACCTCGAATAGGGTGTCGGTGTCTGGGGTGAGACCGACGATGCCTGTGAGACTATGGCGGCCGTAACCCGAGTGGATGCGGCGCCCCTCGCCGTCGGCGTAGTCACGTGAATAGTTTCGCGTCTGGATAAAGCGGGCGTAGCCTTCCTTATCGCCCGCCGTGATGTCGATGAGATCATCAAAGCGATGATTCGATGCGCCGAGGATGGAGACGTTCCGCGCACGCCGGCACGCTCGAGCGCTTCGTCCTGCGCTCAAAGACGACGTTGCCCGCGACGCTCGCACCGTAGCGGACGCTCTGCGGCCCCTTGTTCACGATGATGCGGCTGAACGTCTCGGGGAATGCGTATGTCGATGTGGGATCCATGCGGTTCGGACAGCCGCCCGACATCATGCCGCCGTTCATATTCATCACAATGCGTGAGCCGCCCATACCGCGAGCATCGGGTTCTCCGCCGACCCGCCCTTGCGGACGACGGAGAATCCGGGGATGGCCTTGAGATAGCCTGCGCCGTCGGATGCAGGGATCGGCTGGCGCGGGCGCTGCGGGTTCGTGGCGAGGGTGAGCGGACGCCTCGTCCGGTAGCCCGTGACGACGGTCTCTCCGAGGTGGCTTCATACGCACTGCTCTCCGTGGATGTGGAGGATGCGTTGTGCGTGTCCTCCGGTACGGGTTCTGCTGCATACACATGTGTGCTAAAGCACGCTGTACCGAACACCATGCTGAGCATGGCAAGGCGGTGCATCGATCGGCTCATTCCATGTACCTCCTAGGATAAGAAAATGAAAATCGTTATCTAAAACATAGAAATAATAACATGGTTTCGACAACGAATCAAATAGGGAGGCTTAATAATAGTCCAATATACATGAATATAGAGCGGGAGGGTTCAACACAGCGATAACATATACATGAAAAAAACGCCCCATGTCCTTTTCACATGGAGCGTTTTTCTCGTTCTCCATAAGAGAATGTCGTCCTCAGTGATGGAAGAGGCGGATGTGGGTCATTCGCCATGGCGATGCCGTACTTGTCGCAGGTCGCGATGACGTTGTCGTCGCGGATCGAGCCGCCGCTCTGCGCGATGTAGGAGACGCCGCTCTGATGGGCACGCTCCACGTTGTCGCCGAACGGGAAGAACGCATCTGAGCCGAGCGCGACGCCCGTGACCGTGCGGAGGTAGGCGCGTTTTTCCTCGCGTGTAAAGGGCGCGGGCTTTTCCGTAAAGAGCCGCTGCCAGTCCGCCGCGAGCAGGGCGTAGTCGTCCTCGTCGCCCGCGACGTAGACGTCGATCGCGTTGTCGCGGTCGGGGACGGCGCACATCGTCACGGAACGGGAGCGCGAGCACCTGCGGGCTCTGGCGCAGCTGCCAGATATCCGCCTTGTTTCCCGCGAGGCGCGTGCAGTGGACGCGCGACTGCTGTCCCGCGCCGACGCCGATCGCCTGTCCGTCCATCGTGTAGCAGACGGAGTTCGACTGCGTGTATTTCAGCGTGATGAGCGCGAGCAGGAGGTCGCGGCGGGCCGCATCGGGGATGTCCTTGTTCGCCGTCGGGCGATCCGTGAGAGCAGTCCTCCGTAATCTTCACGTCGTTGCGCTGCTGCTCGAACGTGACGCCGTCACGTCCTTGCGCTCGATGGCGGGCGGCGTGTAGCTCTCATCCATTTGGAGAACCAGATAGCTGCCTTTGCGTTTGGATTTTAGGATCTCCAGTGCCTTTCTCCGTGTAGCCCGGCGCGATGATGCCGTCGGAGACCTCGCCGCGCAGGAACTCTGCGAGATCTCGTCGCAGACATCGGAGACGGCGGCAAAGTCGCCGTAGGAGCTCATGCGGTCCGCGCCGCGCGCCACGCACATAGGCGCAGGCAACGGGTGAGAGTTCGCGCCCCGCCGCATGCGTCGCGCGCGCCAATGTCTCGCTGAGCGGCAGACCGAGTGCCGCACCCGCCGGGCTGACGTGCTTGAAGGACGCCGCTGCGGGGAGCCCCGACATCTCCTTCAACTCGCGCACGAGCTGCCAGCTGTTCAGCGCGTCGAGCAGATTGATGTAGCCCGGCCGTCCGTTCAGCACGGTAAAGGGCAGGCCGCCGTCGGCAAAGACACGTGCGGGCACCTGGTTCGGATTGCAGCCGTATTTGAGGGTGAGTTCGTTCATGTGAGCGCTCCTTTTTTGCTGATGTATTCTCCTTTTATTATAGCGGGAGGGGGGCATTTTTTCAACCGAAGAACAGAAGTGACAGGAGCGCGGTGCGGCGGATCGTTTGCCTGTGAATTTTCTTTGACAGTGCTGCAAAAGCAACGTAATATGTAGGTGAAAGAAGTTGTAAAAAAACACTATGTTCTGCCATTCGCGAGGGAGATACCATGGAAAACGAAAACAAACAGCGGTTCATTCAGTTCCCCGAGACGTATGACCGGAGACGCCTGAACAAGATGTACCGTGCGGCAGGAGTGCCCGACCGCAAGTCGTATCTGCTCCGCAACTATTTCTGCGCGATGGCGAATCTCTATGGCACGATTTCGCTGGCGGAGGCATGGGAGCTGATTCATGCGTATCATCCGCGCGGTGCGATTACGGAGGAGCAGTTCTGGACGTTTGCCGAGCTGGCACGCCATGAGGATGAGGGGCTATGACATCATGGGGCTGGACGAGTGCTTTGCGGATGAACCGCCGCAAACGCCGCAGGGCGCAGCATCATCAGCGGTATCCTGTTCGATACGGACGAGGGGTATGCCGATATGCTCAACCGGCAGCGGGGAAAAGCCGCTCTACGTGCCTGCGACGCAGGAAGAGATGCTGTACTATGCGGATTGGCGGTACGTCGAGGCGACGCCGTGGCAGCAAAAACTCGCGGCCTTTCTGATGAAACGGATGCCGAAGAACTGGTACCTAGGCGAGCGAGAGCGCGCACTCTGGGAGGTCTTTTTCGACGTGCGCGTCGACGGCGATGTTCATCTCCTCCTTGGCGCGGCGGAGGGTGGGGGCTTGTCGTGAAGCGTGACAGCGAGGTCGAGGAATTTGTCGCGCTTTGCGTGGACTACACCAACCACGCGCGTCTGTTTTTCCAATCGCGGCCATACGCCGGCCGAGCTTTCCGCCTTGATGCCGCATGACTTCACGCAGCGGCAGACGGCGAGCATCGGCCGCGGATGCGCGAGGGCACTCGCGAGCGGGACGATGACGGTGGAGGAGCTGCGTGAGCAGTTCCGGACGCAGAATTCCCCCATGAGAGCGTGCGCACGGCATTTTGGAGGAGCTGGAGCGCGTCGCGGCAGAGCTTGGGCTCCCCGCAGGGCAGGGAGAAGGTCGGCTGCAACGATCCCTGCCCTGTGGGAGCGGGAAGAAATATAGAAGTGCTGTGGACGATGAGCCGTAAAATCTTTTCATAGCGACAGGAGGAACACATGGACGTTGCAACAATGATCGAGCCAAAGTTATCAGTGATTCCATAATCTTTTTATATAGATGTATTTGGAGTTGACATGGATAAAGGGGGCGTACGATAATGATAAGAACAAGTGTCATACGGAAGTGCTGACGTATTTTGAAGCAGAGCACCCTGCATAGATGAGGAGGCACTGTCAATGGATGTGACAGCAGCAGAAATCGTACGTAATGGTGAAGCCTTCTTGGGCATCGAGTTGGGCTCAACACGGATCAAGGCCGTTTTGATCGACGCGAAATGCAATGTGATTGCACAAGGGAGCTATGCGTGGGAGAATCATTTTGATGGGATGTATTGGTCTTATCATCAGGATGAGATTTGGCGTGGCCTGCGCAGTGCATATACAGATCTTCGACAGTGTGTGGAAAAAGCGGTGCAGGGATATCCATTCAGCGTGTTGCTGCGATGGGAATTAGTGGAATGATGCACGGGTATCTCGCCTTCGATACGGCTGGCGATTTGCTTGTTCCCTTTCGGACGTGGCGGAATAATACGACGGGAGAGGCCGCAGAGGAGCTTACCCGCGTGCTTGCGTTTAACATTCCCGAACGATGGAGTGTGGCGCACCTCTATCAGGCGCTGCTGTCTGGCGAGACGCATGTGGCGCAGGTCGACTATATGACGACGCTCTCTGGCTATATCCATTGGAAGCTGTCCGGGCAAAAGGTGCTGGGCATTGACGATGCATCCGGGATGTTCCCCATCGACCCCGCGACAGGAACGTACGATATGGAGATGCTGAAAAATATTTTTCCGGGCTTTCGGCAGCGGAGGCACTTCCCAAAAAAATCTAGCTGACATTTTGCCGCGTGTGTGTACGGCAGGACAGGCGGCGGGTAAACTCACGCCAGAGGGGCGGCGCTTCTGGATGAGAGCGGCAATCTTATGGCGGGCTGTCCCATGTGCCCCGGAAGGCGATGCAGGAACGGGGATGATCGCCACGAACAGCATTCGTGAGCGGACGGGCAATATCTCCGTTGGTACATCCATTTTTCTCGATGAATGTGTTGGAGCGACCGTTCCAAAAGGTCTATCAGGGACGTCGATATTGTCATGACGCCACACGGAAAGCCGACGGCGATGGTGCATAGCAATAATTGTACCTCGGATATCAACGCATGGTTCGGGATTTTTCAGAGATTGCCACTGTACTGGGGGCTTCCGTTCCTGCGGATACGTTGTATCAAAAGTTATTTCAGCAGGTGGAACAGGCGGATCCCCAGTGGTGGCGGGCTCCTCAACTATAGCTTCCTCTCGGGGGAAAAATCTCACGCGGACGGAGAAGGGGAGACCGTTGTTCGTCCGCACGCCGCAAAGTGCATTCACGCTGGCAAATTTTGTACTGACACAGCTCTATGCGGCGTTTGCTCCGCTGCGGATAGGTTTGATATCTTGACGCAGGAGGAAGGCATCCGAATGGAACGCATGATTGCCCACGGAGGCTTGTTTCGCACGCCGTACATTGCGCAGCAGGTACTTGCCAATATGCTTGATGTGTCGGTGACGGTGATGAAGACGGCAGCAGAGGGCGGTGCGTGGGGGATGGCAGTGCTGGCAGTCTATGCGCTTCGTGGGAGAGGAGAGGATCTCGCTGATTTTCTGGATCGGGAGGTATTCGCAACAGCAGAGGAGAGACGCTTGCCCCCGACGCGGTAGGCGTGCGCGGCGCGCAGGAGTTCATTGCGCGCTATCGTGCGGCGCTCTCCGTCGAGAATACTGCTGGGGATGCACTAACGTACAACGGATGAGCATGCATGGCTGCCGTGCGAAGAAGAGACTTTCGCACGGTGGCTTTTTCGCGTCGAAAAATCCTTTGTGGTTTCTTGCATCCATTCCATATCATGCAAACGGTTTCTTTACAAATTGCCCCAATAGTGCTAGAATTTTGTTATTGAAGATTCCTAATATTAGCAGGAGGGACTTATGGACTTTGCAAAGATGATTGACCATACGCTGCTGAAAAACGGATGCGACAAAAGCCGGCATCGATCAGTTGCTCAGTGAGGCCAAACAGTATCATTTCGCTTCCGTTTGTGTCAGCCCCATCTGGGTGTCCTATGCGGCAGAGCAGCTGCGCGGCTCTGGGGTCAAGACCTGCACGGTCATCGGCTTTCCACAGGGCGCGACGCCGACAGCAGTGAAGGCGTTCGAGGCGCAGCAGGCCATCGCCGATGGCGCAGAAGAGGTGGATATGGTGATCCCCTGTCGGTCGCCTGAAGGATGGGGACTATGACTATGTGCGCGCGGATATTGCGGGCGTCGTCGCTGCAGCAAAAAGAAAGCGCTTACAAAAGTCATTATCGAGACGTGCCTTCTGACCGACGCGGAGAAGCGCACAGCATGCCGCCTCGCGCAGGAGGCGGGGGCGGACTTTGTCAAGACCTCGACAGGGGTTCTCCACGGGCGGCGCGACGGCGGCTGATGTTGCGCTGATGCGCGAGGCCGTTGGTCCCTCGATGGGGGTCAAGGCGTCGGGCGGCGTCCGCAGCCGTGCGGATGCCGAGGCGATGGTCGCTGCAGGGGCAACGCGCCTCGGAACGAGCAGTGGCGTAAAGATTGTAAACGGAGAGGGCTGAGGACCATGAGAATCGCTGTTGTTGGATCTAATATGGTCGATCTGACGGCCTATATCACGCGGATGCCCGCTCCGGGTGAAACGCTGGAGGCACCGGACTTCGCGTTGGGCTGCGGCGGAAAGAGGGCCAATCAGGCGGTTGCCGCCGCCCTGTGCAGCGCAGATGTTATGATGGTCTCGCGGGTTGGGACGGATATCTTTGCGGATAATACGATCCGAAATTTTAAGGCCTATGGTGTTGATACGACACGTTAAGAAAGTGGAGGGGAATGTCGAGCGGCGTTGCCCCCATCTTCGTGGATCAGCATGGACAGAACAGCATCCTCATCATCAAAGGGCGAATAACGCCCTCACGCCAGCGGAGGTAGATGCGGCGGAAGCGGACATCAGGTCGTGCGGGCTGATTATCCTGCAGCTTGAGATCCCCCTCGAGACGGTCTATCATACGATCGAGCTCGGGCGGCGCAGTGGAATTCCGGTACTGCTGAACCCGGCACCTGCGACCAAGGAGCTTGCTATCGACCGCGTGTGTGCCTGCGATTTCTTCGTGCCGAATGAGACGGAGCTCGCCATCCTCACCGAGATGCCGACGGCGACGCAGGAGGATGTCGAGCATGCGGCGGCGTTCCTCCTCGATAAGGGGACTGAAAAATGTCATCGTTACCCTTGGGGAGCGCGGCGTCCTTTGGATGACCAAGGAGGAAAAGCACTTCGTTCCGGCGTGCCATGTGGATGCGACGGATACCTCTGGGGCAGGTGATGCTTTTATCGGATGCTTTTCTAGCTCCTACGTGCAGGATGGAGATACCCTGGCAGCCATACGGAAGGCGAGTGCGTTCGCGGCACTCAGCGTGACGCGTAAGGGAACGCAGATGTCGTATCCGGATCGAGCGACGTTTGCGGCCTTCCTTGCACAGCAGGGAGGACGATGAGAGACATCATCAAAGGATAAGATTATATTGACAATTTCAAAGAAAAGAAATACAATGTTTATGTAATCGCTTACAAGGTAGGACACGGGGCTTGATTGCCTGTGCACGATGAGATGACAGTGCCGACGTTCGCTCGGGTCGTCCTTCGAAGGAGGTGCGGCGATGCGCGTAAATATTTACGATGTGGCACGCCGTGCGCAGGTGTCATCGGCGACTGTCTCACGTGTGCTAACGGCAGTCCCTCGTGTCAAGGAGACGACGAAGCGGCGTGTCATGACACGCCATCAACGCCCTGGACTATACGCCGAACGCACTGGCACGTAAATTGAGCACGGGGCGTACGTGGAACATTGGGTTTTTGATTCCCGATATGGAGAACCCCTTCTTCTCACAGCTTCTGCGCGGTGTGACAAATGCTGCAGATGAAAGTGGTTACAATATTTTCCTGTATGGTACGGACGATAATGTGGCAAAAGAGCACCGCTTCTTTGATGTGGTGCGTACGGAACGACTTGCGGGGATTCTCGTGATCCCCGTGGATGCAGGAAATGAGAAGACGTGTGAGTGGCTGTGCACGCTTGAAGCGGAGCATGTGCCCGTCGTTTTGATCGACCGCAGTCTGAAGAATGGGCGTTTTGACGGCGTCTTTTCTGAGGACTTCCGTGGTGCAATGGATGCGGTGGAGTGCCTCCTGCGGGAGGGACATCGCCGCATCGCGACGATCCGCGGGCCCGAGAGCTCCCGCCCTGGCAATGAACGGTGGATGGGATATCTGGCGGCGCTCGCCAAGTGGAATATCCCACAAGATATGCGCTATGTGGCGCAGGGGGACTTTCATCGAGCGTGCCTATGCTGCCATCGCATGGGCTCATGGAACAGGACGATCCACCGACGGCCATCTTTTGCGGCAAACAACATGACGTCGCTCGGCTGTCTCCGTTACTTTCACGAGCACGGGATGCGCCTGGGGTGGATGTCTCCTGATCGGCTTTGATGAGATCGAAATGCTGCACTACAGCGGTACGGCGCTCAGCGTCGTCGATCGGGACATCTACCGTATGGGGGCAGGATGCGATGCATCTCCTGATACGGCGGATTCAGGAAGAGCAGAGAACGCGGACGATGTGTGCGGCCGACAGGGAGATCTTTCTGCCGACAAACCTCGTCCTGCGTGGCTCGGAGAAAATGGACAGGAGTGTGATCGATGTGAAGGAATACGAGGGACCTCTATCATCAGATCCTTCTGCGAGCATGAAAGCGTTTTCGCGGCGCAGGGATCAGACACAGCTCGAGGCCGCTCTTGCAGAGATCGCGGCAGCAGGGCGTATCTTTGTCATCGGCGCAGGGGCGTGAAGGATTGCTGCACGTTCTTTTTCGCGATGCGACTGATGCATCTTGGTAAGGAAGTGCATTGGCTCTGGGACGATACGACGCCGGGAATGACGACGGGAGATCTCCTTATCGCCGTCAATGGCTCCGGCTGTATTGGACTATATCGACTATCTTCTCGATCAGGCGGGAAAGACCGGTGCACGGCGCCTTGTCATTACAGGGGGCTCCCGCTGAACGGACTCCGTCGGAGGCAGAAGTGTCGCTCTTTGTACCGGCAATGGTATACAAAGGCACTGACCCGCGTACTGATTCCGTCAAAGCAGCCGATGGGCAATCTCTTTGAGCAACACTTTATTCCTGTTATTTGATCTTATGGTCATGCTGTGCTGGTGGATCGTCTGCATGAGACACCGCAGACGATGGAGGCACGTCACCGCAACATCGAGTGATGCTGCTTTCTGCCAGCTGTGGATATATCGGATTGGAGGCCGTACATTATGTTAAAGGGATTCCAAAAATGTATTAGTCCGGATCTGCTGAAGGCTCTTGCAGATATGGGACACGGCGATCTTGTCGTCATCGCGGACGACTTTTATCCTGCGGTGTCGATGGCACGCAACGGGATCACGATCAATGCGGACGGCATTGGTGCAGCGGAAATGCTGGATGCCATCCTGACGTTGATGCCGCTCGATACGGAGTATGAGAAACACCCGGTGCAGATCATGGATGTCATGGAGGAGAAGCGCGCGGAGATCGGTCGTCCCAAGGTATGGGATGATTTTATCGCAGCGGTGAAACGTCACGTGCCCGAGGGCGAGTCCTGTGTTGGGTTCATCGATCGCTTCAGCTTTTACGATAAGGCGAAGACGTCTTTTGTCACAATCTCCACGGGAGAGCGTCAGCCCTATGGCTGCGTGCTGCTGCAAAAAGGCGTTATGTAAAGGGGTGTGTCGTTCGGCATCCCGGAATAAGGTGAGGAGGATTTCATCATGACCGTGAAAAAGAAACTCTTGGCGGTAGCACTCGGCGTTACCTGCTGCCTGTCGCTCGCCGGCTGTGGCGGAGACAGCGGAAAGCAGGAGGGCGGCACGGCGGACAAGTCCGTTGCGCGTGTCGTCGAGACCACGGATGTGGCGACGCAGGGCGAGAAGAAGGACTGGAAAAATTGCCGTCGTCGTCAGGACTCGTCCAACGGCTGGTTTGCCCGTATGGATGAGGGTGTGAAGCAGTATCGCTGCCGACACGGGCATCAATGCCTATCAGAAGGGCTCCGGCGGCAACTGATGCAGCGCAGCGAGGTGCAGGTCATCCAGGATGTTATCAACCAGGGCATCAACGCACTCTGCGTTGTCCCCGTCGATCCTGCAGCATGCGATCCCGTGCTGAAGGAGGCACGAGATAAAGGGCATTGTTGTCATCACACGAGGGGTCCACGTGCAAGAACTCGGACTACGATCTTGAGGCATTTAACAATGCAGGCTATGGTGCGTTCATCATGGATAAGCTGCAGGAAGCGATGGGCGGCTAAGGGCGTCATGCGACGATGGTCGCACATCTGACGAACGCTCTCGCAGAATGAGTGGGCAAACGGCGCAGTCGCTCAGCAGATGGCAAAGTACCCGGATCTGAAACTTCTCGATAACCCGAAGCGTGTCGAGTCGGAGAACAATTCGGAGAAGGCATATCAGGTTGCGAAGGAAGTCATCAAGTCTCATCCGGAGGTCAACGGCTACGTCGGTACCAGCTCGATGGATACCCCGGGCATTGCGCGTGCAATCAACGAGCTCGGTCTGAAAAGGCAAAGGTCTTCGTCGTCGGCACCGGTATGCCGAACGAGTGCCATACGCTGATCAGGACGGCTCACTCTCCTACACGTTTACGCTCTGGGATCCGGCTGGGGCCGGCCTATGCAATATGCGTTCTCGCACGGCAGATCCTCGAGGGAAGACCCACAGGCTGGCATGGATCTCGGCCTGAAGTCCTGCAATAATCTGCAGGTCAGCCCTGACAATCCGCACTCTTCATGGGCGCCGGTTGGATCGCCATCAACAAGGACAACGTTGACAACTATAATTTCTAATCTACTGCAGGCTAGGAAGCACTGATAAATTCAGCACCGCCGTCTTAGCATCTTTTCGCCCTGTCTCATGTCGACAAATCCTCCACATGCGTTTGCTATGCGTCCGGTTTGTCTCCTTGACAGGACAAAAATCTGCACCAATTCGGCGGACTTCATTTTATCAGCGATTCCTCGACTATCAGCGAAGGCGCGGCAGTCCCCTCTGGCGGGCTTCTGCGCTTTTGCTCTATATGCCCATATTGGAAGGAGGGCCGGGGATGTCTGATTACATATGAAGGCAGCGGAATCAAATACTTCGGCGGCGTCAAGGCACTGGACGGGGTCAATCTATCAATCCGTAAAGGGAGGTACACTGCTACGCGGGGAGAATGGCTGCGGAAAGTCAACCATCATTAATGTAATTTCGGATTTTATACACCGGATGGAGGCTCGAGATCGACGGCGAGGTGTTCGACCACTGACGCCGCAGACAGCGATTAACAGTGGCATCCAGGTCATTTATCAGGACTTATCCTTTTCCCTGAATCTTACCGTGCAAGAAAAATCTTGCGTTGAATATGGAGGTTGCCTCTGGTCGCGAGTATTGTCAACAAGTCGCGGATGCGGCAGACGGCACAGGCGGCACTCGCGAAAAATCAATCTGGATGTCGACCTCGATGAGCTCACGTGAGAACCTGACGTTCGGCATGCGGCAGATGATCGCCATCAGCCGAGCACTACTCAATGATGCACGGCTGATCATCGCGGATGAGCCGACAACAGGTCTTACAAAAAAGAAGTGGACACGCTGTTTCGCCTGATTCGTGACCTGCAGTCACGTGGCATTGCCATCCTCTTTGTTTCGCATAAACTCGACGAAGTATTCGAGATTGCAGAACGCTTATACAATCTTCCGCAGTGGAAAAATGTTGCAGAGGGCAGCACGCGTGAACTTGATCAGGATAAGTTTACTTATTATATGACGGGACGTGAGATCGTCAGCAAACGCTTTTTCCTATCAGGACGATGCAGCACCTACTGTGCTCGAGGTGAACTCATCTCAGCCTCGACCATGGATTCCGAGATGTGAGTTTTTCCTTGAAAAAGGAGAAATTGTTGGCATAACAGGGCTTCTTGGATCCGGACGGACAGAGCTTGCGGAGGCACTTTCGGCTACCATCACCCACAAAGTGGAGATAAATGGCAAAAATAGAAATTAATTCCATTAGCGACGCTATAGAGAATGGTATCGGCTATTTTGCCGCCGGACCGCGTGACCGAGGGACTGTTTTTGAGCCAGTCGATCGCGGATAATATCTCGGCGAAGAAATGGGACGAGTACGCAAACGTATTCGGTGCGGTGGATCAGAAGAAGATTGAGGAGATGGCGCACTACTGGGAGAGAGGAGCTATCGATCGCGCTGCATGATGTGGAGGCGCCGGTCGGCACGCTATCGGGCGGCAATCAGCAGAAATGCGTATTGGCAAGTGGCTCGCCATCGATTTGAAATGTACTCATCCTCAACGGACCGACGGTTGGCGTGGATATCGGCGCCAAATTCGATATCTACGAGCGCGTGCGCAAGCTTGCGGGCGAGGGACTCACGGTGCTTATCATCTCGGATGATCTCGCCCGAGGTCCCTGACGAACTGCAACCGTGTCATGGGTGATGCGGCAGGGCCGGCTCGCTGCGACATTATCGACGGAGGATCTAGACGAGTACACCGCGATCTTGGCCCATCAAGGAGGGGATGCCGCATGAAAAAGCGGGATGTTTACATCGACGGAGTTCTACGTCGGTATTGTACTGGTGCTGCTCTGCCTCCTGGATCCAGATGAAGAGCGGGCAGTTTTTCACGGGGAACAATGCGGTTGATTTGCTGCGTGCGTTCTCCGTGCCGGCGATGTTCTGCATCGGTGAGATGTTCGTCATCATCACGGGTGGCGTGGACGTCTCCTTTCCGGCTATTGCATCGATGGCGATGTTCACTGTCTGTTCACAGCCTGAGCATGTGACAGATAACCCCATTCTGTTCTTCGCTGCGGCGATGCTCATCGGTCTTGCCGTTGGGCTTGTCAACGGCTTTTATCATTGCGCGTTTCGCTTCCCGCACTCATCGTGACGCTCGGAACGAGCAGTATCTGCTTCGGCATCATGCAGGGGTCTTTAAGTCACGCGAGTACCCCTCTGCCAGCCACTCTACGAGCTTGGTCAAATGAAGCTGCCTCAGTGACCAATCCCGTCTCGGGGCTCACATCAGATATGCCCGTCGGCATCATTCTCATGGTCTTGCTCATCTTCATCGGTTGGTTCATTCTCGAGCGCACCATGCTCGGGCGTGGTATCTATGCAATCGGCGGAGACGAGCGTGCGGCGCAGCGCGCAGGCTTTCATGTTTTTAAGACCATCGTATTCATCTATGCGTTCTCGGGCTGCATGGCAGGGCTCATCGGTGTGCTTCGCTCGACCATGTTGCTTGCCGTCCATCCGAATAACCTCGAGGGACTCGAGCTGACCGTCATCGCCGCCTGCGTGCTGGGTGGTGTCCGCATGGAGGGGGCAAGGAACGGTGTGGGGCGCGATGCTCGGCATGGCACTCCTCACCGTTATGGACAATAGCTTTGATCCTCCTCGATATCTCTACGACATGGCAAAAGGTATTTACGGGCGCGGTCATCATCCTCGGCACGGCGATCTCCGCCCTGCAGGCGCGGAGAAATGAGCGTAAGCTCACCGTCCAAGTATCGGATGCGGAAGGAGGGAAATCATAATGGAGGTTTTGCGTCAAGTCTTCCGCAGAGATAAAAATCTCATGCGCCTGATGATCGTGTTTCTCGTGGTCTTTGCTTTTTGCACCGCTCTAAAGGGGACGCTTTTTCCTCAGTGTATCAAACTTTCAGTCCATGAAACAGTTCCTGAATTCGGCCTCCTGGCGATTGCCATAGCGTTTACACTCTATACGGCCGGGATTGACCTCAGCGTTGTTGCCGTGGCAAATCTCTCAGCCGTGCTCGTTGCGAAAAGGTACGCCAACACTCATCACGCCTGAGACCCGGAATCTACGGTGATTCTGCTCATCCTCGCCGCGTGCGTGGGAGCGCTTCTCTTCGGATGCTCTGTGGAGCCATCAATGGTTTTCTTATTGGAGCAGTCGGCATCACGCCAATACTCGCGACTCTCGGTACACAGGCACTCTTCATGGGAACGGCGATTGTGCTGACGAATGGCAGTACGCTTGGAGGGCTACGCCACAGATTGCGAGCACGATGTCAGCGAAGGTTCTCGGATTCTGACACCATTTATTATTTTTCGTCGTTCTTGCACTCGCATCGGCCTTTGTCATGGAGCGTACGACACTTGGACAAGCTGCGCATGTTGGGGACAAGTGTAAAGGCATCGACGTTCTCCGGCTTTAACAAATGCGCTCTCTATCTTGCTAATTACATGGTCAGCGGACTTCTGAGCGCGGCTGCGGGCTGATCATGCTCGGACGCTTCAACTCAGCAAAGGCGGACTACGGCGCGTCCTATCTGATGGAGGCGATCCTGATCGCTGTGCTGGCGGTGTTGATCCCTACGGCGGCAAGGGGCAACATGAAGGGCGTGATCGTCGCTATCCTGATTGTCCAGATGATATCGAGCTGGCTCAACATGTATGAGAGTATTTCGAACTTCTATCGCCAGATCATCTGGGGATGGAGCTGCTCATCTTCGTCCTCATCTACAACTACGTTGTCAATGAGCGTGAGAAGAAAAAAAGTCAGAATTAAGGCAGTACGGATAAATTCAGCACCGCCGTCTTCGTACATCTCTTTTTCGTCCTGTCTGTAGAGGCTGTGGCACAAAGGTGATTTTGCCTTTGTGCCACAGCCTCTCTTTAAGAAAGCACGGATATCTCCATCACTGGCAGTCTCAGTGGATTTTTCCATCTCGTTTGGGTGAAAATCTACGCCGAAATCGAGGAGCTGGTTTAGTCAGATGCCTTTAATCTTTTGAGAGCAGAGCCTCGGTCAGGGCGTCCATGATCTCCTCTTCCCAGATGTAGTTGCTGCTGAAGGTGCCTGCACTGCGCGGGTCGTCGTCCTCGGCGACGGCTTCGCCAGTTCATGATGTAGACGAAGCCGTCCTTTGTTCCCAGACGGAAGAATACGCCGGAGAGCAGACCAAATGCCTCGCCGTTGTGCCCGACAGATCGACTGCGTGGCTGCGGTTTTTACATGAGCTGTGCTGTTAGCCTGCGATCTGCAGTTCGCCAAGTCCATAGGAAAGGGACGCCGCCAGCTGCTTCCGTTTTTCTGTACAGCGTTATACTCGCCACTGGGGCGCAGTATTTTCTGATGGATGCAGGAGAGAGAATCTGTTTCCCACGATAGGTGCCGCCGTTCATCAGCAATCCAGACAGTGCGTCAGTTCCTCGTGAGGAGATGCGCAGACCGCCTTGTGGGGAAAGCATTGTTGCATTTGCTACCGGGTACATAATTATCGAGAGAGAACCAGCCTTGAATGTCCTCTGCGTATGGATTTTTGCAGATAGATGGACTCCGCATTTCGGCTGTTGACCGTTATAGGCGTCCGCCTTGCCGTACCATGGACCGTTTTTCGTTCCAGTTGCCGTGCTCGTCGCTTTCTTTTGATAGATTGTGCCGAGCTTTGCAAAGTCACGCTTCGTGAGATTGCCGGGCACATAGTCTGCTGCGGTGTCCAGCTGCTTTAGAATGTGTTCCTTTTGATAGCGGTCAAAACGTTCGCCGGTTACTTTCTCGATAATCGTGCCGAGTAGGCCGTAGTTGATAGGCATAGCAGAAATATTGTCCGGGAGCTTCATTTGCAGGGGGCAAAGTGGTCGCCGTTTTCGTAGTAACGTCCTCGGGGGTGAAGAACTCACGTACGCTGACCGATGGCGGGATGCTATAGACTTTCCCATCGCGCAGCGATGAAGTGTGACTCGCGAGCATCCGCACCGTGATGGGGGTGTTGGGGTGGGCAGGATTTTCTCAGCGAGAAGCCGAGATAGCGGCTCACATCGTCGTCGAGACCAAGCTTTCCTTCCTCGACGAGCTGCATCAGCGTAAATACCGTAAACTGTTTGGAGACGGAGGCGATGCGAAAGCGCGTATCGCGTGTGATCGGTTCCGCTGCGATTGGGTTCTGGCTGAGAAAACGACGATTGCCGGCAAAGTGACTGTACACTTCCCTGCCCGTTGCGGTGAGAATAACTGCAAGCCCGGGCACCTTTGTGCCCGTATCTCCAATCATTGCATCGAGGCGCTTTGTCGGTTGTGCTGTTGCCGCAGGAGAGGCGCGGCGCTCTGTGCGAGGCGTTGGTGACAGGGGATGCCGCTGCCTCGTGTTACGGCGGTGATGGGGGTAGGAGCGTTGTTTGAGGCCGCATATGCCGCAGGCGTTCCAGAGAGAACGCTGCACCGATGACAAAGGGAGAGGCGGCGCAGGGAGATGATTCTTTTCGCATGAGAAGCTCCTTTCGGTATAGCGAGGAAAAACAGAGAAACACAGAAGAATACAACGACAATTATAGTAACGTATCAGATAAAAGCACGCCAATATGAGAAGAATATTGTATACGAAAGACTAGATGTAGTATAGGGGATACCGATTCCTTTCTCACGTGGAGGAATCGGCATTTTCATTCTATCGACGGGAGGTTTGCTATGCTGGGCGTGAAACGGCGGCAGCGCGTGATGGAGATGCTGACGCGTGACGGCAAGGTGTATGTAAGTAAACTGGCAGAGGCGTTTTTCGGGTCACCGAGGAGACCATCCGCCGCGACCTCGAAAAGATATGACCCGGGCGGAGATTACCGCAGGAAATGCGAGGGTTCATTCCGCGTGTGATCCTCAGACGGGGAAGGCGATGCGAGGTGAGAGATGCTGCGTTGTGAGGCGTGGAAGAAGAAAGTGTGATGTGATGCGTGAAGGTGCAGAACCTGATAGGAAGAGCGTGCGGGGGATAATTTTGGAACAGGCAAAGAAACGCGATCCTAAGATCAGGATCACAGATATTGCTGTCCAACAAGGTCTCTCTTGTTGAGGTTCCTGGATTTTTCCTTGGCGCAGAATGAATCTTTAAGGTACGTTGCATAAGGAACTGCTTCGCGATGCACAGATTCATAATGACAGCAATGAGGTTGTCTATGCTGCTGCCATTGGATTTTTCCAGTAAGGTCATCATCTACGGGGAAAGAGACCACGTTTCGCTCCAGTCGAACACAGAACTTGCCTCGTTAAAGAAACGAATTTATGCACATGAATTGATTCTTGCGCATAATCATCCATCAACGTCGTAATCCTTCTGCAGACATTGCCATATTTGTTTTTGATCTGAGCATTGGGGCTGATGACCGTAGTATCAAATCAGGTGATGTCCACGTGTTGACAAAGAGAGAGCTTTTTCGAGTATAATAAGGGCAGGGGAACTGCTGACTTCTTTGATCGAGAAGTATCAGTTGCACAAGGATGGAAACAGAAGAGAACCAAGCAGCGGCAGCGCATGAGTTTCAAAATCTTGCGGAAGGGCGAGGATATGGTATGGAAGAAGTAAACAAGCCAAGAAGTCCTATCGACGACAGACCGCTCACACGCCGGAGGAGTGCAGGAAACTCCTGCATGGTGAGAGCATCTGGGGGAGATTTGAGATGCCAAGCCAGCGGAGGATGCCTCGATCAGGAGGTTCGGAGTCCTGTCGCAGCATAAGAACGAAAAGGGCTGTTGTAATGAAGTTTGAAGCTTCGCGCAATAGCGCTATTTTTATGCCCTAAAGAAAACACGCACGAGGAAGACCACGCAAAAAGAACATCCAGTGTCAGCGGTGAGGTGACGGCTCATCCGTTGGGCACTGCCACCGCGCCCATGCTCCTCGTCGCGGTGGAGAGGATGCATTCTTCACCTACCATACGCGCATGGAAGGCAACCGAGGATAATTTTATCAGTGTTTCAACATACTGTATGGCGCATTGGGATTATAGAGGTGCACCAGAAAAGGAGGGCTGCGCATGGTGCCACGCTGGGTCATACGCGTTTCTCAATGTGCTGCTGACGTAGTGCGCTCGCGCTGGGGCGGCGGAGGGGCTGATATCCTGCGTGCTCGTGCCGCGCAGCTGAACGATCGGCTTGAGGCGAAGAATCTCGATGTGTCGGTGTCGTCGATCACCTGGTGCACGCCGCGCGGAGGATCTGCTCATCCTGCCCGAGTGCATCGCCTCGGACGGTGATGTGCGGGCGTTCCTCGTAGCCGCGTGCCGGCTGGAGGAGATCGGATGCAGCGCGTCCTGCTCTCGGATAGTCCGCCTCGTCCCATGGCCGCTGAAGATCATTCTGCACCGTCGTTATGATGCCGCGCCGACGTATGAGGTGCGGCCGCTCACGCCCGCTGACCCCTGTGCCGGAGGGCGCGGCGGCGTCGATGTTCATCGGTGATGATGCGCTGGAGCTCTATCATCATCCGCCGGAGGGATCTATATCTACGATCTCGCGCGCGAGTGGAAGCTGCTGACAGACTGCGCATGGTGTTCGGGATCTGGGCGGCGGCGCTCGTTCGCGGCGGCGCATCCGGCGGCACTCCGCATGGTGCACGGGCGCATCACGGGGGCGTTCCGCCACTGGGCGCGCGTGAAGGACGCGGCGATCGGCGAGGTGCTCGCGGGCGGGCGCTTTACGCGTGCGGAGCTGACGGCGTATCTCGGTCACGCCGTGGTCTGGCAGCTGGACGCGGAGACGCTGGAGGGGCTGCGCTGTTTCTATCGGTACGCGGCGGAGGACGGCTCGATCGCGCGTGCTCCCGCGATCGAGTTGGCGCAGGTTTGACGGATTTCCTTCTTTATAGTAAAAATATTTCTATCAAAAAGAAATGGATGCGCTGCGTGGAGGGCACGGATTCCATACGGCCAATCGAGGCGTATGAGGCGTGCCGCCGATGAGGGAATGGCTTTGCAGCGCGCTGAGAAATGAAGGAGCATCCGAATGACACAGATACGAAAACTCCTTTTCGCTCTGAAACATATTTTGAGACGTCGGCGTCGGGTGACGCGCCGGACACAGCGGACGCTGCGCCGCAGTCTCGCGGCAGGAACGGCACTGGCGGTCTGCGCACCGCTGGTGGTGCAGATGCCCGCCGAGGCAGCGCATATCCTCGTCAAGGAGGGGATGCGCGGCGGTGCGGTAAAGCACGTGCAGGAGCTCTTGATTCAGGGGGGCTATCTTGCAGGGGCAGCAGACGGGATCGCGGGCCCCATGACGCGCGAGGCGATCGAGCGCTGTCAGGCGGCGCATCAGCTCACCGTGGATGGGATCTGCGGCGAGGCGACCCTACCACGCGCTGTCAGGGCGGGGCGGACTATGATCCCCGTGCCTCTCGGCATCGTCGAGGAGCGCCCCTGCAGGTGAGCCGCGGCGGCGGACGCTCGGTCTATGTGTCGGCGACGGCGTACAGTGCGTACGATCCCGGCAACGGCAAACATACGGCGACGGGGACGCTCGTGCGCCGCGGCGTGATCGCCGTTGACCCGTCCGTGATCCCGCTCGGGACCCACGTCTTTATCCCCGGCTACGGTGAGGCCGTGGCAGAGGACATCGGCTATGCAATCAACGGCTATCGTATCGACGCTTGCCTTTGATACACACGCGGAGGCGCTGTCCTTCGGTCGACGGGATCTTGAGATCTTTATTATGGAGTAGAGTATTCGTTCATGAAGCTAAGTGTGGAGCGGATCAATGAGTGGATCCGCTATGCGGCGGCGGCGGGCATCTATTTTTCTGGTCATGGTTGCCGCCTATATCAATATGGGACAGGACATGGCGCGCGAGTATTTTCTCCCGGGCTCATTCCTGTCATTGTTGTCCTTATGCTGCTGCAGTATGGGACTGGTGTTTCGCTCTTTTCGCGCGGAATGCTCGGGGCGATGGTGCCAGCTGCTCTGGTGTCTGACGTTCCCACTGCTCTATGCGTGGACGTACCATCAGGACTGGTACAAGTCGCTGATCTACTTGACTTCTCATCGGGACCTCGGAGATGATCGCGCTCGCCGCACTCGGCGGAGCGTTCCTGCGGCTCGCCATCGGCGCGTGACGGCGGCACTGCTCGCCGTGCTCGGCTTTTCTCATGGCGCTCATCCCGCTGATGCAGATCGCGTACTATATGACGGTCTGGCACGCGCTCAGCCCCGCCTCACTGATGGCGCTCTATCTGACGAACTGGCACGAGGCGGGCGACTACATCGAGTCGACGGTGGGGACGCTGCCCGCGCTTGGTATCGGGGTGCTGCTGCTCCTCTTTATCTATCTCCTCTACCGCAGCTATCTCGTGCTCGCGCGCCGCATCTATCCGAGCGCGGAGGGCTCGCGCATGGGCGCGCTCGTCGCGGTCATGGTGGTCGCGGCAGGCGTTCTCTTTGCCCTCGTGCCCGAGTGCTCGATCGCAGGGACATACAAGGACGTGACATCGTATGTCGAGGAGACGCAGTCGTATGGACTAAATCAGGGTGAGCGCTACGAGTCGCTCATCATTGATCTGGAGAATACGCTCGCCGCGCGTGCGCCGGGGACGGTGATCTTCATCATCGGTGAGTCGGCGTCGCGCGACTATATGCACGCCTATACGCCGGGCTTCCCGTACGAGGATACGCCGTGGCTGGAGAGCATGGCGAGCCGGGACGGATTCCTGATCTATCAGAATGTCTACTCCTCGTGGACGCAGACCGTCCCCGTGCTGGAGCGCGCGCTGACGGAGAAGAGCCAGTACAACGACAAGGAGTTCTATGAGTCGGCGTCGATCCTCGATGTGGCGAAGAAGATCGGCTACAAGACGTACTGGTTCAGCAATCAGGGGCGCTACGGGCAGTTCGACAGTGCGATCACGATGGTCGCCAAGACGGCAGACGTGGCGGAGTGGACGGATGACTCCTACAATTTTACGACGAAGTATGACGAGACCTGCTCCCGTACCTGACGCGTATTGATCCAAAAGGCGAATAACTTCGTCGTCCTGCATCTGATGGGCAGTCATATCTACTATAACAACCGCTATCCCGATACGTGGGCGAAGTTCGACTCGGCGGCGGGTGACTCGACGGCGACGAGTGCGCCGTCCTATGCGAACAGTATTCTCTATACGGATCATATCCTCGCGGAGATCTTTGCCTATGCGGAGAAGAATCTGAACCTGCGCGCGATGGTCTACTTTCTCGATCATGGGGAGAATCTGCAGATCTCGCACAATCCTGATGTGTTCAAGTTCGATATGGTGCGCATTCCCATGTTCATCTATCTCTCGCCCGAATACCGCGCCGCAATGCCGCGCCGCACGGCGACGCTGACGGGGCGGCGGGATGCGTACTTTACGAACGATATGATGTACGATACGGTCTGCGGCCTCCTCGGTGCGCCGAACAACCGCTACGACCCGCGGCAGGATTTCTCGGCGTCCCACGTACGGGTTTACGCGTGAGACGGCTGACGACGATGTTTGGGACGCATGCGCTGACCGAGGATGTCGATCCGCCGATGGCATGCGGCGGGCGTGCCTGCCGCGCCTGCGGATGGGAAGGAATAGGAGAATTACGATGCACTTTTTCTGTGAACAATGCAAAAGGAGTATCCCGTTGCGACGCATTCATTTTCAATGTGAGTGCGGCGGCCTGTTCCGTCTGTACCAGAGTGCGATGGATGCAAAGGATGTCCGCTGTAAGGTGACGCTCGGCAGATGCCGACGCCCCTCCTGCTGCGCATGATGGACGGGCGGCGGTTCTATTTCAAGATGGAGGATCGTCCAGCCGACCGGCTCGTTCAAGGATCGCGGGGCAAAGCGGCTCATCGGGGAGCTGGCGCATATCGGCATCGACAAGGTGGCACTGGACACGGCGGGCAACGCGGGCGCGGCGGTGGCGGCGTACTGCAGCGGCGGCGGGGATCGCGTGCCGCGTCTACGTCCCCGACGATGTGTCGGCGGGCGCGTCAAACGAGATTGCAGCGTATGGGGCGGACATTGTCCGTGTCCGAATGGCCGTGCGCATACCATGGCGATGGCGCAGGAGGAGCTCGGCGATGCCTACTACGCTCCCATATCTACAACCCGCTCTTTATCGACGGGGTCAAGAGCATGGCGTATGAGATCTATGACCAGCTCGGAGGCACCGTGCCCGACTATATCTTCGTCCCCATCGGAACGGGACGATGCTGCTCGGAGCTCTATCGGGAGTTCGAGGAGATCGGGCCGCCTGCCGCATTTTGTCGGTGTGCAGAGTACGAAAGTGCGCGCCTGTCGTCGATGCGTTTCACGGGTTCCCGCACGCCGTATCGGCACACGATCGCCGAGACCATCCGCGTGGAGGAGCCGCCGCGCATGGGGCGATCCTCTGGGCGCTGCGCAACGGTCAGGCGACGCGATCGCCGTGGAGGACGGCGCGATCTGACGGCGGCAAAGGCGCTGGGGAGCGCGGCATCTATGCGGAGCTGACGGCGGCGGCGGCGCTCGCGCGCGCGGGCGTTCTTTGCCGAGGGGTGCCGACAACTATCGCGTGATTGTGCCGATTCCGGGGCAGCAGGCTCGAGAGGTAGCACGATGCTGCATCGCGATCATCGACATCGGACTCGAACACCATCCGCACGGCGGTCCCCTATCAGATCGAGGGCGATGCGTTTACGATGCTCGCGAAGCGCAAGCACAGGCGGGACTCGCGGGCTGCCTCGCCGATGGGCGGCTCACGCGCGAGGGCGTTGACCTGACGGTGAAGATCCTCGGCAGATTCGTGGATCTCATCGACGCCCTCGGCATTGGCCGCGTCCATGCCTTTGCGACGGCGGCACTGCGCACGGCGACGAGACCGCGCTGCGGTGCTCGCGGAGATCGAGCGGCGCACAGGCGTCCGCAGCATCCGCGTGCTCTCGGGCGCGGATGAGGCGGCGTACGCCTTTGCGTGCGGCGGCGAGCATCCCTGGCGGACGGCATCGTGGTGGACATCGCGCGTGCAGCGCGCGAGATCGTCTCTCTTTGCGGGGGCACGAGCAGGAGCGGTGGAGTCTGCCGCTCGGCTCGTCACAGTCGCCGCGGCGCGCCCATGATGACGGCTTTTCCGACGCCCGCGGAGTGCGTGCGATCGAGGCGTGCTGCGGGAGATCCTCGCGGAGACGCCTGCGGTGTCGCGCCCTGCGCGCCCAGCATCTCGTCGGAGCTTACGGCGGCGTGCTCAGCGCACGAGCACGCACGTCCATGCGCATCGATCCGACGGGCCATAACGGCGATATCGCTGCGGCGGCAGCACTCGCGCCGATCAGTCGCTGGCGTTGGCACCGGCTTCGTCCGCTGGAGGAGGACACCGCTCTCCTCCTACGCGCCGCTCCGACCGCCTCCACAACATCGTCCCCGCAGATCATCATCGCCCGCGTCCTCGCGGAGACCTTTGCCGCCGAGGACATCACGTAACACGGCGGTGTTAGAGAAGGTATATGGCGAAGGAGATTATCGGGGAGAATGAGACAGAGGAGAATAAGGATATGAATTGTCTAACGAAGGATGGGACGATGAAAGAGGGCACAGGCACATACTTTGTCGACTTGCACATGCTACGTCATCATTGAAAATGTGCCCTGCTGTGTCTGTTCTCAATGCGGTAGACCCTGTATTCTGCTTCCGTCATGGAGAAATTGACGAGATCTGAGCTCATTGAGAAGATTATGAGCAAGATCTTATTACACTATCGGAATGCCGCTAGTCAGTGACATATTTAATTGAAGCCAATAAAAAGGGAGTATTACGATGCCAAAACGATCAAATTCAACCTGACTGCGACGCAAAGCCTGTTCGTACGGTAGAGGACTTAAGAGTAATCTCCATTGAGGATGTGCTGGCATACTATCATAAATTGCTCCACCGTTGGTTGCGGGTGCGGGCTACAACGCAGAGTGAGAACAGGTGGAAAATATCACGACTGAAAAACCAATAGAAATCGTCAAAGCTCTGATTGAAATTTTCCATGTCCACGCAGCCGATGAGAAAGTCGAAGAGAGCGTTTATGCAATTGGAATATCTTGAGGAACGCAAAGTACTGTGTGCTGAATATGATAAACGAGACTATCAGGTAAAAAGTATTATCGATGATTATGTAGCCGATACATTGAGCTGGCATAGGAATTATGGATCATCCGAAGGATATTGCTCATCAAGGCAAATATTGCTGAGATGTGCATTACGGCTGGATTTTCCAGATGATCACCGCAATCTCTTCACATCGGTTGAAGGACTTGTCTCCACTTACGATTATGTGCATTTTGATGCATGAGGATCTACGGTGGTACTATCTGATACCGACGAAGAGTGAAGAAAAACAGATGATGGCAGATGACCTTCACAATAGCTCATCAGAAGCCGTTGAGTCTATTAATAATGTGCTGCGGAGGGTGTCTAATCTATATAACCTTACCCCACGATCATTTGAACGTAGCGGCAAAATATTGCAACTGAAATCGTCGAATCTTCTCAGTCAGTAAATACACAACAAGAAATTGATCAGGAGGCCATTTATAATCAAATCTGTAAGATGATTACAAGAACAAAATTTGTTGAACAGCTAGAGAGCACCTACGTTCATTCAGCGGTCACACTGGAAAGCTACTGGAAAGATCTTGAGCCGAAGGGCAAGAAATATATGATCATTAGTATGCGAACGGAGATCATGTTCAAAGCTCCGGCGTCAGTGGGAGCGACTTGAAGAGCGAAGATGTTACAAATGCTTTGTTATTCTGGACGGCATTGACTATATGAGCATCATCCAACCGGACGCTTTTGTATATGGAGGTGTGATATGAAGCGGAGCACGTCAATATACTTGCTTCTTATGTGGATGCATTGTATCCGATCATCTATCAACCATTTTGACTTCAAGGTCATAGATGAAGCCATTGCAACAGTCGGTGCAGGTGAAATGCGGAGTTCAATCATGCGCTTGGACTGACGATTTAGCACAAAAGTCCGATGCGGGAAATGTGATTTGAACAGTTCTTGAAGCTCACCATGGATGATGGTTTTGATCAGATACCTTTCTCATATTAAAGGATGTTCACGGCGAACTGAATGATCCGAGGATCATTGCACTCCTGCACGGATTGCGGAGCGTAATCTCTATCAGGATGATTACCATACGACCATTTTCATCCTCTCGGAGATCAAGGTGATTCCGCCCGAGCTTGGCAACTATATCACAGTGTCCGACATTCCTCTGCCGACGATGGAGGAGATTCTGCGTACCATTCATACCTTCATTGCCGATATGAGATTACAGTTTCAAAGGACGTTATCATGACATTGCAATCTCATCCAAAGGGCTGAACGAGCTACAAATAAACAGATTCTCAATCTTGCACATCAGGATGGCGGATTGTATTGACGTGGGAGGATAACTGCGCATGATCTCTGAAAGAGAAGAACAGTTCATTGAAACGCTATGGAATGCTTGAGATTGTCGAATTTTTGTCGGAGCGTATTGATGACATCGTGATTGGAGAATTCAGGAGCTGGTCTCATCCCGCAAAGCGAAAATCTTTCCATAATCTGGACAAAGGCAATCGAAGTTCGGTGTAGATGTTGCCGAAGATTGCGATGTCGCATGCCGGGGGTGTGTGCAGGAGTCGCGACGGCGAGGCGACGGCGGGATCTGTTTTCAAATCCTCTTGTTCGCGCCTCGATGTTGGATAACGCTTGCTCGGGAAAGCACGTCGGTTGAGGTCCGACAGAAAATATGCGTAAGGGCACTGAAGAAACTTCTCGTAGACAATCGTAGTCACTTGTGTCTGCTCTGGATTGACGAAGATTGAGCATTTGCGTTGGCAGCGACGCTGGCGGGAATGATGTGACCGCGCGCTTGTTCGGGCAGTTTCTCGCTACGGATGCAGGAGAGAAAGAGGAGGAATACGGTTTTCATCGTCGCGACGGCAAACGAGGCATCTCGAGAGATCCCGCCGGAGTTTCTGCATGAGAGGACGATTTGACGAGCTTCTAGTGGACTTACCAAACGGCGAAGAGCGACATCGTGATGTTCGCGCAGAGAAGAGAAATAGGGTGGAAATAAAGGGATCGACTCGATTGCGCTCATCAAAAGAGACCAATGGGTTTTAATGGGGCTGATCTTGAAGCTGTTGTAAAGAGACTGTATTGAGATGGCGTTTATTGAGGGCAAGGAGCTCGTTGCAACAGATGATTTGCAGCATACTATTGTGAAAGATACAAAAATCCATCTCCAGCACGTTGAAGAAAAAGACGATGCCATTCGCGAGACACTACATATTGATATCAAGCTTCCCGCAAGCTTAAGAAACGGAGATGTGTTCAAAGGGAGTGGTATTGATGGCGAACAAAACGATCACACTCTGACCTTGATGGGGAAATGCGTAGCTATTTTCGAGTTGGCGTCAGGGTGGTGCCGAACTCAAGCCCGTTTTACAGAACTTTGTGGAAGAGTTGGGCCTCCCAATCACGATCAGGCACTTGAGACATGGCTGCCGCGCAAGATCGCAAGAGGCACTGGAGCACCATGCAGGGCACATCATGTCCTACGCTTCGGATATCATTACCGCTATTCGGAACGTCTGAAGCACTACAGCCCGGGCGATCTTTCCAAAAGAAACAGTTTGCAAACGGTGAGGCGTAGAAGGATTGGTTTGCATCTTCTATGCAGCAGGCGACCTCCGGGATGTCTGCACAGGAGAGCGCGGCACGCCAGAAAGTACTCGACGAGAGCCCTGCAAACGGAGCAATGAGACTCTCTTCCTGAAAGCTGCACTCACAACACAAGCAGCAGTTAGCCAAAACCCAGAATCTGGATGGTCTTTAGTGCTGAGCAGTGCCATGCGCAGACCCAACGCTGACATGAATGCGGAAGCGGCAGAGCAGTCCATCTCGGGCACAGGTTCTTGAGCCGACAGGAAAGGGCTATGCAGAACTCGGTTGATCTCTGTCATTGTCGACAGGAGAGAGAGAAGTTGATGAGGCGCTATCCAGTCGAGAGGCTGTTGTACAGAGATGCACTGGCGACTGCAGATGCGTTCTGAAAAGAGAGACCATCGAGGACTGAGCGCAAACGCTCGTTTCCCTGAAGCTGACGGGAAAAAGAAGGTCGGATGCAACAGCATCATCGAAAGCTCCAGACGGACAGAGAGCTAATCCACTTCGTAAAGAAGGATGCTGCGCTCGGATGCGCGACGAGGCGCAGAGTGAGTGAATGGAAACGCGACCTGAACTGGAATGAATACGCTGCGAAGATCTCTTGCCGGTATTGGTGATCGGGAAACAGGCGGGGTGATGGCCGCTTTTGCGAGAGCTGCTGTTGGTGTTGGTTTTGATGTCGCACAAAACTCTGGAAGAGCAGATTAAAGAGCGAGAAGTTATTGAAACGGCATTGCCGCAGCGGTGCTGATTTTGGACTCAAAAGCGCCCTAGCCGCTGCGCGATTGCGTGAAAGGGTCGGTGCAGAGAGGCATTATCAGTGTTGTTGCTCGAAAGGAACTCCGGCAGCCACTTGCAAATGTTGCTCATCGTGGCGGTCGTGAAAATATAGAGTGTTGGTAACGATGGCATCCGGCGAACTCTCTCTCCGTCAAGGAAGGAGTCGAGCGGATGGGGCTGGGTCACGGTCGCCTACCGTTGCAGGAATGGCGGCAATGACCGGCAAAGGGCGCCGCACCCGTACGCAGCCGTCACAGGTGTGGCATTTGTCCTATCGGAGCGGCTATTAGTGGTGGCTTTGATCCGGTGGGACGATTGGCTATATGGCGGGTTCAAAGGGTTGGAGAGCGTTGTTAAAGTACTGCAGCAGCAGCGTTGCCATGTGTCCAGCGGTGACAGTTGGTCGCAGCGTTGGTGAAGGGTGCCAGCCAGGAAGAGGGGCTGAAGAGTATCGTTGATTTTCTCTTTTTAGAATATAGGAATCGTGAACGATAGAGATTTTTTGAGGTGATAAATTTCGTGTCAACCACATGCTGTCCGGTACGGACAGAGAACCCCGAGCTGCAGGGTGGCAGCCTGCTAAAGAATCTCACTGTAAGGGATGCCTTCAGGGGCATCTTTTTCTCGTGTGAAACTTAGGAGCACTGATAAAGACAGTCGTGCCATCCTGACGGACTACACCTTATCGGCATTCCTTTTCCGCAGAACGCCCGCCCACGAATGTTTTGCACGTTCGTGGGCGGGCGTTCGCTGCTCCGGCAGGGGCAGGTGGCCCCCATTGTGCCGTACTCCGCGGAGGCGGCAGCGATCATAAATTCAGGGGGCGAAAGCGTGTTTTGGTGTTGGGGAACGTGCGTGCGGACGGGGCATTGACGCAGCGTGTGCCCGCAGCAGGGTGTTGTACGGCGCAGTCTGCATCCGTACCCTGTGCGTTCAGGGACCGTTGGGTGTTTTCGGCCATTGCGTTTTACACGGCGAAGTGTGGTGGCGGTCTCTCCCGCTGGCCCCATGTTCATCCGCCCTGCGGCATGGTCCGCCGATGCCAAGGTGCGGCGCGGGGGTGGTATTTGAATTCTCCTCACAGGGAGTGTCTATACCATGGTTTGGGCTCTGTGTGCGGACACACACGAGAGGGGCGTGCAACCTCTTTGTTCATCTGCACCTGAACCGGGTGATCCTGCCCTGCCAGAGCAGCCGTCATCATCATCACCTGCCTACTTCCTTCCAGTGCCTCGATGATCTCTGTGAGGGTGCCATCGCAGCCGAAGATGCGTTCAATGAGGCGGCGTTCGGCGCTGTCTTCGCCGAGGGTAGGCATCGTGATTGGGAGCTGCGGCGTGAAGTCAACCTGTACATTGAGGACGCCTCGTCAAGCGCACGGGACGTATCCGCTGCCGTTTTTGAAAGTGCCTCCTGCATGCGGCGCACGGCATTCCGATCATGAGTCGATCGTCTTTACTACCTCGATGTCGTAGCAGTAGGGGTCTGGTTGCCGTCCTTGTTAAAGACGTAGCCCTTCCCCGCACCGCGTTTCATCCTGCTCGTGGAACGCTGCTCGGATAGGTGCGCGAGCGTCTTGAGGAAGCGGCGGCGTGCCTTGTTCTCCTCGGCGGCGGTGTCGAAGTTCAGCGTCATTGTCGCCTTTGCCCGTGTAATGGCGCGCCCGAGCCGTTCCTTTTCCTCCATGAGGGCGTGCCATGCGCGCAGCACGGTCATGGGATCGTACGCCATGTGCGAACTTCTCGCTGCAGTCCACGTCCTCGTCCGCCTGCTCAGGGACGACCTTGCTGCGCAGATGCTTCTCCGTCACTCGTCATGACGTTGTCCGTATCGTCCAGATATGAGGCGGCCTCCTCCAGCAGGCGACTGAGGATTTTCTGCATCTGGAATGCTTCCTTGAGATTCATGCGTTCCTCCGTTCTCTCTCCTATTCCGTGCGTGTTCCTTTACACGCGCACGTACTACATGATGTTCGAGCTGTCCTGCCGAGTGCCTTGGCCGCGGTGACCTTGCCGCCGTCGACCATGTCGTAGAACGACTCTGCCGAGGGTCAGTTTTAGTTCCGCGCGGCATTGTCCAGTCTGTGCCGAAGAGGGTCTTTGAGACTGAACTTTGTCCCCGGCGTCCAGTGCCCTCGACACGGCGCAGCGTGTCGGCGTATGTCGCCGCAAACGCATCCTCCGTGCCGAGGGCAGCGCGCGGATGTGCGCGAGGACAGGAATGCCCTGCTTCTCCGCTGCCTCTGCGATATGGGCGTACTCATCGTCGTTCAGTAAGAGCTGGATATTCTTCATGATAACACTCCTCATATATTCTTGCTTGATGAAATGATTCAGTTGTCTGTGAACATATTTAGATTATATATACTCTGATTTATAATGTCAAGTCAGAAAAAGAAAAATATTTTTCAGAAGTTGAAAGAAAAAGTAATCGTATTTTATACTGTAGAAGCAATATTCTTTTTGATGGAGAGAAAGGTGAGGGATGTATCAAAAGAGCATTGGGCGAAGAGATGTTCAACGATTTTTCAAAAGGGCGGACCGTTTCACGAACTGCTCACGTACGTGCAGAATGATGACACCTTGATTTGGAATTTCGAGGGAGTACGCGGCGAATATTTACTATCGCGGCGGCAGCCTCTCCGCATTGACCGCAGCGCGATTGGCTATAAGCTCACGTTTCGATACGAAGTATGATGAGGGATGGCGGCAAATCCTTCGATCTGCGACTGGCGGTCAAACGTATCCCGCTGTATAAGCATGCGATGGATGTCTGGTTCGCGAAGAATCGGAAGTATGAGCGGGAGTTCCAGCAGGTCGTCGTGCGGGAGAATAATCGGCATGGCGCGATCTCGCGACGGATTACTATATCGTTGATGTGGAGTATGCCTATCGCGATGCAGAGGGGACGAATGCGCGGTTTGATATGGTCGCTGTGAAATGGCCGTCGACCGCGTCTGCCCGAAAGGACGAGGGAGCACCGACGCTCGCTGTGATCGAGATGAAGTATGGAGATGACGCGCTGGATGGTTCGGCGGGGCTGGTCGCTCATCTGAATGATGTTCAGGCATTTGTCGACGGAGCGGCGATGCATCAGATTCTGTGCGGATATGGCGAAGGTGTTCTGGCAGAAATGCGAGCTTGGACTGATTTCGGATATGGCGGGGAAAAAGCATCATATCACGATATCAGAGGAGAACATCGAACTGATCTTTCTCATCGCGAACCATGATCCGGACAAGACAAGGCTAAAAGCAGCGGTTGAAACCAAAATGGCAAATCTTGTTGCACATCAGCGGTATCCGTTCGCCATCAAATTCGCGGTCTCATCCATGATGGGGTATGCGCTCTATGCCGATCCAGATGAAGTCGCTCGAAGAGGTGCAGAGCGCTACTCAGCAAAAAGCATAAAGCGAAATACGCCCCGCCGATCATTCTCGGTGGGGCGCTGTCTCTAAAATCAGTCGATTGAGCATTTCTCGCGGTGTCAGGATATATTCTTCTGATGGAAAAATGTGAGTATTGCCTGTGACGAGGACTGCTTCAGTGCTTTTACGTGCTTTCCATGAGCACTTCGTAGAAAACGCGATCCTTCGGGTCGGGCAGTTCGATGGACAGTGCAGGCGCGTTGAGCCAGATTGCATGCGCTTTTGCATTGCCCGCCAGTAGATCGTCTGTCAGAGATGGCGTCAGATGAACTTTGGACGTAGCAAAACTTCCCGATACTCGCGAAAAATAGTCTCATTCGGGAGTGGGTAAATGGTTCCTTGAAAGCCGCATAGGATGATGCGCCTCGGTGCGAAGTCATTTGAGTGCAGCATGGCGTCAGGATGTTTGTGTCAGCTGACCGCACAATGCATTATAGCGCTTTCCCTTGCGGCGGCGATCTCACGCGATTGATCGCCATCGAGCGCAATCTCGCAATTCCCCTCTTCGTAGTCCCTAAATCACGAGGCATGCTTGCATTGCGCGGATGCCGCGCATCATCGCGCGATCATTCGGAGTGCATGTGAGCAAAACGGGATTCGCGCTCGCGGACGAGGCAGGAGCACTCACATGCGAATAGGTCGAGGAGATCCATGCACGGTGCGGCATTTCAGAGTGCAGCGGCTTTCGTCCGCTCCGTCTCATCTGTCAGGTGGCGCCAAAGCATTTGCCATATTGAACGCCTCCCGCTTTTATTTTAGTATGCCAGCATCAAATGCATTCATCTGCACCGGCAATGCGCCCGCCGAGTGCCTAGCGCTACGCGGGCATCGTGCGCCAACACGGTGGGTGGATTTTCCTGGATGAGTGAGATGATGCTGAACTGTGCACATACTGGATGCGTTGCCTCCTCCACATACCGGCACGAAGTGTCGAGATGTTGATACTCGTTTTTGCTCTCCGTTCTGGCGGGATGGTCTGCCACTATCTCTGCAAATGAAGCTTGACGGATGTGAGAAAGAGGCCAGCAAAGCCTGGGCGTTGGCCCACTGCCTGCAAATGGGAGCAGAAAAGCCTGAAGGTGCGAACTGAGCGAGGGCTCGGCAGCCAATCGCCTGTCTTAATCTCGTTTGCCAAGCACATTACTACTTTAAGTCCCTAGAGGATGCAAGTGATGCGGTACCTGCCGCACTATGTGCGGGCATTTTTGTGCCCTCCATCCCACTCCGCGAGGAAGCGGCACACGCGATCTTCATCAATCACTGAGACGGCGTATTGAGCTTTGATTGGGTCGTCAATATCACCTCGCCTAATCGAGGCGTAGTCCCGGATGAGGTTCGCTCACATATTTTCCTAATCTGAGATGGGACAAAAGCTCAAACTGCATACCGGAAAGATGGTTTTCAGCCAGGATGGGAAAGAAATACATATCCGAGAGCTTGAAATGTGACTCGCTGCAGTGGCCCTGCATACATCTCGGCGACAGGAATACCAGCAAATGGCGTGACTGCCCTTTGCACCCATATCTTATAGGAGCGCTGATAAATTCGGCAGCATCTTGACGCATCTTTTTCGCCGGCACTTTCGCGCGATCCTCCACATAGCACTCGCATTCGTCCGGTTTCGTCTTACCTCAATCGGAGCTCCGCCAAAGCAGAGGCTGTTTTATCAGCGATTCCTTAAAGAGCACGCCGAAAGTGAGAGAACACGAGGGATTTCATGCGGATTCGTTTCCTCAAAGCCGATGATGTTAGCATACAAGCAGGCTCTTTCAGTGAGATACATACAAGCGCGAAGAAAAGCGCCGCGGTTGTGTCCTACGACCCCATCCTTTTACGATGAATCCACTGCGCGCGACGTGTGGGCCAGGCTGGCATGACGTCGGAACCAGAGATGCGCCAGATCCCTTCGCGTTGGCGGTGCCGCGGGACGGTGTCTCGTGCGGCGGAGGCGGCTGCTGCGATGCGGCACTTGCGCGCAGGGGTTGAACACTAGGGGCGGCTCGGAAGATGCAGCGAGCACGGCCTCGACAGCGCACGAGGGACAATGACAGACGGTTATGCTGGACCGCCGCCTACGGCGGGTGGCGCAGTGCAAAAGACTGAAGCAGACTAACGCCGATATTTCCCGACCGCGCAGCGAAGCGGCGAGAGCAATGGACGGCGCACGCGGCCTGGGCTGGATGAACTGAACCGGGCATATTCAAACGCCGAGGAACATCGGGAACCGCATGATGAAGGTTGATTCGTTTTGAAGTCAAGCGCTGCGGCTGTCTCCAGAGGCGTACTCCTGTCTATCGTCAAAATCCAGCTAAGGAGCTGCTTAGCGAGAAATCCGGTGGCAAGCAAGAAGGTGATGTTAAAGCAGACGAAGAACCGCGCACCGAATGAATGCGCTCTGCCTGCGCATCATGCCGGATATTTTTGCGAAAAGCCATGCGCGCGCGCACTGTAGAGAACGCGACAGAACTAACCACCGCGATGGATTGCTTCAAGGAGCGGTTTGATCTGCAGCATGGCGGGAAGGATATGCCGTTCGGGTGATGTGCTTCATCAGGCGGCGATGCGGCACCGTGATGCGTAACCCTGGAAGAATTTAGTCGACGGATGCGTATGCCGGACGCTGACAACGCGCGGTAGAAAGCACCAGAGATTCCTGCGAATGACGACTCCCAAGTGGTGCAGGTCGTTGATGTTGCTCAAGATGATATGATTCGCGCACGCACATCGCCATCCTGAAATGACGGATGCGAGATTGCACGGATATTCAAGAGAGCCATGGAGAGCTTCCAGCGTGTTCGCTTTGGATATGACAAGCAGGAGATTACGGCAAAAGCGATTCTGTGCGAAAATAAAAGCACGCGCGCCACATGGAGCGCGCGGGCGACGCTTGCTAAAGAACGTTTCTTCCTACGAGGAGAATCTTCCTCAACAGCGTGCTGATGACAATGAGGAGGGGTTTGGTGACTGGATTACCACAAAAGTGGCACAAGCAAGAGACCTCGCCATGAATGCGGACAGCACGAAAGAGAGAGGCAACACTTAGCGTCCATGCCTACAGGTCACCGAGCCGGACGGCTGATGCTGCCGACGGCCTAACGCCTTCCGGTCGTTCGTCCTCTTTTCATTTTCTACGCGGTACAGGAGATGCTTGGGTTGGTCAATCAGAGACGTTCAGCCAAATCCCGCATGGCACGGCTTGCACCGCGCGGCTTGACGCGTCTCGCGCAGTGGAATCGGTACGCAGGCGATGATGCGCATCTGGGTGCACGCGACTACAGGCTGTATTTTGCCTAGAACAGGACTTGATCAGAGGAGCTAATCGGAAGCGGTTGACCGGAATGATAGAAAAGAGGAAGCTTTCTTCAGCGGGCTGATCTCTGACGGCGACGATCTTCTTCACGAGCGAACTGAAGCCGTTTGACGCAGGCGAGACGTCGCGGAGCCAGAGAGGTTTGGAAGAGAAACTCGTTCGCGGGCCTGACACTCGGCCAACTCGAGCGTGGAATGATGTGCGCCGTCTTGCAGAAGACAAAGTTGTTTGATCCGAAAGGTATGGATGCTTTGATCGAGATCGAGACGGTATCGAATATCTACGGCAACGATCCAGCGACCTTAGTGGAAAGGACAACGGGAAGCATCCGAGCAGCTACAGAATCAGTGTGGCGCGTCAAAGAGATCGTCTATAATGACGAGACAAAAGTGGTGCTGCTACTGTCATCTTCGACGCGACGAGGCGAGTTTCCATCATCCGAGAGGATTCAGCCGGATGCTCCGTCCAAGAGGGTGAAGGACTCTCCAGAGGACGACCAAGCGCGGTATCACACCCTCTTTGAGGGCGAATGAATCGACCATGCTCCATGGGGTGGCGGATCTTGTTGCACATAAAGCATGTTGTCCGTTCGCCATCAAATTCGCCGCCTCATCCGCCCGATGGGGTATGCGCTCTATGCCGATCCGATGAAGACCCTCGAGGAGATGCGGAGATGCTCGAGAAGGCGCATAGCGCATACGAAAACGCCCCTCCGCGCATTGGCGGAGGGCGCTCTTTATCTGTGTGGGTCGCGGCTCAGTTCTCGGTCTGCCCATCCACTCATCGGCGAAGGGGGCGTCTTTGACGAGGGCGACGATTTCCTTGCGCGTTGCCTCGATCTGCTCCGGGGTGAGGGACGGTCGAGAGCGGCTTTGCGAGCAGGGAGCCGATGTAGGCGATGTCCTCCTCGCGCATTCCTCTGGTCGTCGGGTTCGAGGTCGAGAGGCGCAGGGCGTGGAGGAAGAGTCCCGGATCCATCGTGGGCATGGTGTCGAGGTTTGACGCGGATGCCCATCTGTCCGATCACCTTGACCGCCGTGCCGATGTCAACGCCCGCCGCCGTGAGGCGAGGACGAGGTGGGTGTCCGTGCCGCCGCAGAGGACGGATGCGCCGTGGTCGGCGAGGTGCGCGCGAGCACCTGTGCCGTTCTGCACGACCGTGTGGCGTAGTTGCGGTAGCGATCGCTGGCCGCCTCGCGCAGGACGACGCCGAGCGCGGCGAGGTGGTTCATGTGAGTGCCTCATGCCCCGTGTTGATGACGGCGGCATCCATGCGTGAGGCGAGCTCCGCCTTCGTGAGGACGACGGCGCCGTCAGGCCCGCGCAGGAGTCGCGCGTGGAGAAAGCGTGACGACATCGGCGAGCGCGCACGGGCGAGGGATGAGTTTGGACGCGACGAGGGACCGACGCTCTGGCTGATGTCGACCCAGAGGTAGGCGTCCACGGTCTGTGCGATCTCGTAGAGGATCCGGTAGTCGATCGTGCGCGGGAAGCTGACCGGGGAAAAGATGATGAGCCGCGGCCGGACGCGCTCCGCCTGATGCGCACCGCACCCCAGTCGATCTCCTGCGTGCCGGGCTCGATGCCGTAGTTTCTCAAAGCGGTAGGAGAGTCCGCGACGTGATCCTTTTTGCGCAGGTTGAGGGAGAGCACCATGTCGCCCTCTGCGAGGTGCCTGAAAGACGACGCGCGAGGCGGCGACGATGTTGCCGAGGCGGACGATGGCGTGGTCGCTGTGAAAGAGCTGCTTTGCACGGTCGCGTACGATGGCCTCGAGGTGGAGGCCGCCGGTCGAGGGTCTCGTCGCTGCGGTCAAAAGAAGCTGTTCGTGAGGATACTGCCCTCAAGATACTTCGCGAACGGCGACATGGCGTTCATGTTCGGCATCAGCGAGAGTGTGTAGCGCTGGCGCTGGCGTTCTTCCTGCAGGAGGTTGTAGATCTCGGGGTCGAAGGTTTCGAGATGATGGACGACTTCTTCGCGTTTCATGGGCAATTCTCCTTAAAAATCGACAAAGAAAGGATACTGTTGACAATTTTCCATGCCCACAGTATACCACAATATTTCCGTTTGGTCACCCACTCGACGTTTCTGAATATTGCTATCAGGGCGGTGAGGGCGGCTGCTATGGTGGCCCTCCCACCGCGCCGATGGGAGACGTGCAGCGCCCCGCCTCCTCAGCGCGGATGGACGACGGAGACGGCGCCGTCGCTGCTGATGGCGCGGTATGTGCCGTCGCTGTAGACCTCGAGCGAACTCGTAGCCGCCGTGTGCGGCGAGCGAGCGTGCGCCCTCCATGCCCTCGGGGAGGGCTCGCCGCGCTTATAATGCGCGATGATGCCCCCGGTGATGTTGATGGTGTGCACCTCGACAGGGCGCGCCGAGAAAGCACTGCGCGACGATGCCGATGGGGATGGGATGCAATACTGACGATGTCAGGGGAACTCCGCGCGGATGGCGTCGACGATGGCGTCGCGCTCCGCTGCACTCATGGAGACGCCGCCGCATCGAGTTTGTGGATGGCGTCGATGCTGCCCTGCGAGCGCGGCTCTTTGAGACAGCGCGCGAGCTGCACGGCATTTTCCTGCGCTCTCTCTCTGCGCCTCGCGAGGAGCGGTCAGGCTCAGGCGGCTTTCCTGTGTCTGTTCCGTCTGGTTTCGGTGGAGTAGTGGTCGCGGCATGTTCGTTCCTTTCTGTCGGGGGGCGGGGGCTACACCAGTACCTTGCGCGTGCGCATCTCGGCGGGATTTTCTGAGCTCGGTCTCGCTGCCGATGGGGGCGTCCCGCTCGCGGGGACAGCGCGCTCGCGTCCCCAGTCGCGGATGGCGGCGATTTTTCCGGCGCGGTCGCGGAGAGCGGGACGACGTTTTCAAAGGCGCTGCGCAGGTTCTCTGCGCTCAGGCTGAACGCAGGGTTCGCGATGGCGCGGTGAGGCGAGGTCGCGGACGAGTGGACTCGAGATCCGCGCCCGTAAAGCCGTCGGTCATTGCGACGAGGGTGTCGGCGAATGCGCCCGCGAAGTCGAGCCCCAGATACTTTCGCATGTAGGGGTGCAGGATGTCGCGGCGCTCGTCGGCGGTCGGCGGGTCGATGAAGAAGAGCTCGTCGAACCGCCCGCGCCGCAGGAGCTCTGAGGGGAGCATGGAGACGTCGTTCGCCGTCGCGACGACAAAGACCGGCTTGCGGCACTCCTGCAGCCAGAAGAGGAACTGCCCGACCATGCGCGTGGAGACGCCGCCGTCGTTCGAGCTGCCCTGCGCCCGAGGCCCCTTTTCGATCTCGTCGATCCAGAGGATGCACGGCGCGACGTTCTCCGCCGTCTGGAGCGCGCTCTGCAGCTGCTGCTCGGTCTGCCCGACGTAGCTGCCCCTGCACAGTCGCAAAGTCGAGGCGGTAGAGCGGGAGTTTCCAGCTGGCGGAGATCGCCTTTGCTGAGAGGGATTTGCCGCAGCCGGGCACGCCGACGAGCAGGATGCCGCGCGGGGACTTGAGTCCCTTTTCCCGCAGCAGGCTGCGTTTCTCCGCGGTAAAGAGGAGGCGTTTCTCGTCGAGCCAGTTCCGCAGTCCCGTGAGCTCGCCCACGTCGCGGACGCTCTCGTCGACGGTGATCTTCTCCAGTCCGGAGATGTCGGAAAAGAGGCGATCCTTCGCCGTGCGCACCTCGTCCATGTCCTCCCGCCGGATGGATTTTTCGCGATGAGCGCCGCCATGACGTTCTCCGCCTCGATGGCGGTGACGCCGCAGAGGATGGATGCCGCCTCGCGGATGTCGGCGTCCGTCCACTCGATCGTGATCTCGCCGCGATAGTCGTCGATGTAGCCGCGCACGATCTGCTCCATCTCGTCCTCGTCGGGCAGCGGGAGCTCGAGCCGCAGCCCGAGGCGCTGGAGGCGGTTCCAGATGGGGGCGGTGGTGAGCACGATGATCTGCCCGCCCGTCTCGTTCGCGAGGGTCACGAGGTCGAGGAGCTGGCGCGCGTCGTTCGTGTCGGTCGAGAGGTCAGGGCGTCTCGGTCAGGACGAGGGTCGTGTTCGCGCGGTGCTTCATCTGCTCGCCGATGAAGTCGAGGCGCGCCGTAGACGGACTTGTCGTCGCTGAGTACCTTGTCCGTGGCGGGTCGTGAGACGCATGGACAGCGTATGGATGCAAAAGGGCAGAGAGGCTCCTCCGCGACCTCTTTGAGCAGTGTCAGCGCGCGGGCGCGCCTCGACGGTGTGGAGCGTGATAAAAGGGGATCCGTGCGATGCCGTAGCGCGCGAGCAGCTCCTTGCACGTCTGTCGTGCGGTCATGAGAACGCCTCCGTTTCCGTACGTTTACCCTGTGGCTGCGCACGAGCGCGCTCATGCGCCCCGTGCGGTCTGTCTTTGCGGAGGCCTCAGGGACTCCTGCGTGCGATCGGCCGCCGTCTGCACGGCAGCGATGGTCTCTTTGCGCGTCTCGGCGGGGAGGGCGGGGAGGGTCGGCCGCCGCATAGAGCGTGCGAAATCTGCGCCGCTGGGCGAGGATGCCGCGATGGTATCCTGCTCGGCGGACGCGCGCGCGAGGTCGCGCGAGAACGTGTCGCCGTCCTTCTGGATGCGCGTGTTCAGGGCATCGAGCAGCCGCTGGGTGAACCGCTCGGCGACGCCCGACTGCCACGAGCGTCCCCGCGCATGGCGTGCACTGCCTCCTCGTCCGCCGTCCCGCGGCGAAGGTAGTTAGGGAGCGCCGTCCCACTGCGGCGTAGGTGTTCGGCAGGGGCGATCATGCGCGTCTCCTGCGCACGGGCGCGGTCGGCGGCTCGAGGTTCCATGCGGGCAGCCCCGCCGCGAGCACCTCGGACTCGCCGCGGGCGCGCCTCTCCTGCAGGGCTGCGTGCGTTCTGTGCGGCAGGTGTCGCTGCGCCGTGCAGCAGCATCGTTCGTTGATCGCGGCAAACGGATTTTGCTCGTTCATCGTAGGCCTCCTATATCTGTATCCTGCGGCCGCCCTCGCGGACGGTGCGGAAGGCGGAAACGTCCAGTGCCGTGAGGTAATCCAGCGTCTTTTTGCTGTCGGCGTCGAGCGCACGGTACGCTTCGCGGTAGTCCACGACCTCGGCGAGGAGGCCGCGCACGATCTCCGCCCCGTTTTGCCCTGCTCGACAAAGTGCTGCTGCAGCTCCTCGCGCTGCGTTTCGAGGCGCGCTTTGCGCTGCGGTAGTTCAGGTAGATGAGCACACCGATGACCGCGCCGATGACGGGCCCGACCGCGCCGCCGAGATAGAACCCGAGGACGATGGGGACGATGCCCGCCCACTTGCAGAGCTCCTGCTTGCCGGTCAGACGCAGCTTTGCCAGCTCGCGGCCGCGCATGGCGTCGTTCCACGCGGCGAACTGCCGCAGGGAGCTCCTCCTCGTTCTCGCCGTTTCCGTCTCCCCTCGAACTCTCCGATGCGCAGCGTCAATGCTGTGCGGCACGGCAGCGCGGTTCTCCGCGATGTGGTCGCGATAGGCGGAGAGCATCAGTCCTTAGATATGGCAGAGCGCCATCTTCTGCGTTAGCGACACTCGCACTGCGCCTCCTTCGGGTTCATGGCGGCGTCGGTCAGGGAGCGCATAAAGTCGCGCCGCTCCTCAGACGCCTCCTGCTTGAGCTGCATTTCCTTCTTTGGCGCGTCTCGTCGCCGCCCTCGTCCGCGACGAGCTGCTCGAACGTCACCGCCTCGCGCAGGGCTGCTCCGCCGCGTCGAAATCCGTCACGAGGCTCGTGAGGATGCGGTCGAGCTCCTGCACCAGCGTGCGCATGGGCGGGTTCTGCACGACGATCTGCTGGACGTGCGCGTAAAATTTTGCCGTGCAGCTCCGCGCCCGGCGAGTGGACTTCAGATCGGTGACGGTCAGGCTGTATTCTTCGAGATAGGGATAGTGGAACGCGGCGGGCGTCTCGGGCTGCATGACGGCGAGCGCCTCCTTCCAGCGGCTCTCCTGTGCCTCGACAAAGCCCGGCTGCTCGGAGGCGGGCGAGCCATGCGTCGAGCTGCTGCGCAATCAGCCCCTCCGTGTCCACGCGCCCAGGAGCCCGCTCGCGTACGCGTCGACGATGAGGATCGCCTTGCGGTCGAGTGCCGTCTCGTCCTGACGCATGAGGGTAGTGCTGCCCAGCGCAGGCAGGGGGCACGCGCGCCCGCACGGCGGCAGACGAGGCAAAGAAGACGCCGTCTTTCTCCTCGTCGCGGCGCAGTGCCTCGCGGAGCGCGCGCACGGCGATCCTCGTGGTCGCTGATCCAGGCGGAAGGCGACGAGCGCGGGCGCGAGCCAGTACTCCGGCGCGCGCAGCGTCAGCTCCTCGCCCGCCGCGCACCGTCTCCTGCCGTACGATGGCGAGATCGTTCGCCTGCGGGAATGCCCTTCGTCGTGCGGCGGATCTCGGCGTAGTGTCCGTGCTTTTGCTCGAGCTCCTGCCGCAGCTGACGAGACGGGTCTCCGCGAGGCTGGGGCGCTGCGGAGAGACGGTGCACCGCACGAAGTCGTGGAAGTCCGCCGTCAGCGCATCGAGATCATCGCAGCGCGTCGACATTCTTGCCGACGGTGATGACGTTGGAATTGCTGTCGATGTACTCACCGAGCTCCCGCAGACAGTTCCATATCCGGAAAGATCCGCCTGAGCAATAATGCGGTCAGCCATGCAGTACCCTCCTGTTCAGCGATTCATCATATAATTTGATTCTCATTATATCATATTGCGAAAAGCGTGAAAAGCTTGTGTATGCGGAATGAATCACAGCAGATCGAACACCGAATCCATGCCCTCGACGAGGGATGGACGGGATCGCGGCGTACGCGAATGAAATCTGTGAAAAGTAATTGACACTGCGATATGCCTACGGTATACTACGATAGCAAATATAAATAAAAGCAGGTCTGCTGCCTCAGGGCATAACAGAAAGTCGGTAATGCCAGTAGGTGCGATTACTGCCGTCAATGCTGAGAATGCCCTAGGATGTCACTGCAGGAAACCGGGAAGGCAGGACTTGACGATGAAGCCAGAGCCGGAGACCTACGAAGATCTCGCACGCCGGTGCGCCCTGGTGCGCGCCACTGCATCCTGCCGATGGACAGGACGGCAGGCTGTGTGAAAATGCAGCCGCCCCTCCGGACAGTTTTGCGGGCGTACAGCGGATGTATGTGTATGGTATGGAGGAACAGCGATGACAAAACGGAATTTGGCACTTGCAGTCGCACTGATGAGACCGCAGATGGACGGCGCCGGCACGGCGCAGGAGAGCGCGCAGGCGTGACGCATCACCAGATGAGCATGCCCTCGGCGAAACCGTTGTGACGGCGCCGTCAGGAACCAAGGCGGTACAAACGACGGCAGACGATCGATGGGCAGCCAACCGGTGCCCATGGTATGCCGGATGAGAACTTCAGTGCATTCGGACGCCTGACCCAGGCGCGCAAGTGCATGGACGTAATGAGAAGTTCGGTACCGTCGAATGCCGTGCTTGACCTCGGCATGACCCATAAGACGAAAATGGGCTCCGTGCCGACGACGTTTGGACTGACGCCTCTACAATGCGCTGGACAGGAGTATTACTGCATCGCGTTCGCCGGAGAGCCCTATCTTTCGACCGCGCACGCTCGCACTCACCATGTCGATGGATCTCAAAAAGAAGAGAAGCAAGAAGGGCAGAAGAAGTTTCTGCTCTTTTTCCACGCCGAAACGAGAGGCTGTTTTATGCGCTTTTTGCGTCCTGTTCCTGCTCATGCTCCTCGCCGTCACGGCAGGCTGCGGGCAGGGGCAGAGCAGAGATCGTCCTCTGCCGCTGCGGCGGACGATGATACCATCGCTCGCCCGCCTATCGCCAGCTCGCACCGGCGAAATGACGGCTACTACTGCAGCAAGATTCTGGGGTCTGGGAGCCGCTCATCACGGCACGAGGAGACGGGCGCCTCCGCGCCGTGCCTGCAGAATCGTGAGATGCTCGATGAGGGCGCATCTGTGTTTCACCTGCGTCCGGGTGCGTCATGATGGAACGCCATGACGGCGCAGGTGGTTGTCGCGAATCTCGACGGATGGCGAAGGGCCGCGCAGTACGGCGTTTTACTCACGCACCGAAAGAACTACTATCCGAATCTTGCGCGCAGAGGCGGTCGATGATTTGACAGTGCGCATGACGTTCTCGCAGCCGAACATCAATCAGCTCTACAATATGATGAATTTCCGCACCGATCTATGCGCCGTCCTGCCTTGCGGACGATGGAAATTTCTCGGGTGTGGCGATTGGCACGGGGCCGTTCCGTATCATCGAAAACGTGAAGGATCAGTACGTCCTCCTGGAGCGCAACGAGGACTACTACGGGGCAAGGCGCGTGCGCACCGCATCATGGTGCGCAGCATCCCGAGCCCCGATGTCCGATTCGCCGCGCTGAAGGCGGAGGAGATCGTGGGGTACTCGATCTCAATGCGATGCCGCCCTGCCGCTGATGAGCTGGCGCAGGATGAGCGGTTCGCTGTCTCGACGAGCCGCTCCACCATGGTGCGCTATCTCGCAATGAACGGACGCGCCCGTTTGACGATGTGGGATGCGCGGTGAGTCTCCTCACTCGACCGCCGCCTGCTCGTCGCGACGCTTTACCTCGGCTACGCGACCCCGACGGTGAACCTCCTGAACATATCGAGTCCCTTTACAAGGAGTTCCCCGTGGAGCAGGATGTCGCGGAGGCAAAGCCGCGCACGAGGTGCTCGGCGATGAGCGGGAGATCGTCTACTGCGTGAACGGCGCGGATCCGATCGCCAAGGGCGAGGCAGCTGATCGCCCACTGGCTCGCGGATCGGGCCCGACGTGCGGATCGGCGCTCGACGCCGATGATGACGGCAGTGATGCCGGGGACGCGGACATTGCGCGCTCTCAGCAGGACCGCCGAGCACGACCCGTCTATGTGTTCGATGCCTGCCACCCAAGGACGGCACAGGCCTCCGGCTATGACAACCGGAGATCGACGACCTCCTAATCAAGCTCAATACGGAGCCGGACGAGGGAAACGGCGGGCGATGTTCGATCGTATTCAGGAGATCAGCGTGGAAGAGCGGCCCGTCCCGCCTCTACTTTGATGAAAATATTGTGGTCTACAACGTGCATCGACGTGTAGTACCGTGCCGCGCTATGGTGTATCACTGGCGGAGGGCGTGGAAGAATGCAGTCCGGCACTATATCGCGCCGTCTCCTCAGCGCGGTGCCCGTACCTCGGCATCAGTCTCGTTTTGTCCTCGCGGCAGTCTCGCCGGGGATCGGCGGAGATCTATGCTCGAGGCGGCGGGCACCGGGATGCCGTCTGCCGAGGAGGTCGCACTGCACAGCTATCTCGGCCTGATCAGCCGGCCTACGGTACAGTATGGGGTTTCGGCTGTGGCGCATTCTGCACGGGGACGGCGGAATCTCATCATCTGGGAATGCCGGTCTTTACCCCTGCTGGCGCGCCTGCCCGTGATCAGATGCTCGCCGCAGCGTCGCCTGCTGGGCGGCGGTGGCGATCGGCTTGACCATTGATGGCGCGATGCCGGGATCCGGGCGGCGATGCTGCTGCACGGCGTGACGCAGGTGATGCCGCGACGCCGTCTTTCTGACGGCGATTCTCCTCACTCATCTTTGGCGTCGGCAACGTTCTGCCGACGAACGGGGCGGACGCTGCGGCGGGGCCCCGCACCGCGCTCGTACGCTCGCATGACGGCGCAGCCCTCGATGCACAGCTGCGTGAGGCGCTCTCCTCTCTATGACAGACGGCGCCTGCGCGGCTCGAGGGGCGCGTGCTCACCCACGTGCTGCCCAATGCGCTCGTGCCCGTGACGGCCATGCTCGGCAATTTTGCGGCAGCGGTGCTCGGCGGGCGATCATCGTGGAGACGGTCTTTGCCTCCCGGGATCGGCTCGCTTGCCTCGATGCGATCCACTATCGTGACTATCCGCCGCTGCAGGGCTACGTGCTTTCTTGGGCAGCATCTATGTTCTGGTGACGCTCGCCGTCGATTCCGTGCTGGCGCGTATGGATCCGCGCATTGTTCTGGGAGGTGGAGACTGATGGAGCGGACGACGGCTATGTCGCCCCGTTCCTGGCAGGGCTTGTGCTTCGGGGATCTTTTGCCCCAGCTCGCACCGATGAACCCGTTCGAGCCCAATATGGCGATCCGCCTGCAGCCCCCTCGACGGCACATCTCCTCGACGGACGCACTCGGGCGCGATCTCCTCAGCCGCATGCTGGCGGGCGCAGCGCGCCTCGCTCTCCTCGTCTCGACGGTATGTGCACTCGGATCGGGACGCTCGTGGGGCTGCTCGCGGGCTATTTCTGGCGGACGGACAGACGCTGTACCACGACGCTGAGCAATATCTTTCAGGATTCCGGGCACAGTCTCATGGTGCCGGGCTTGTCGGCCCCGGACGCCACGGGCCTGCTCGCGCTCGTCGCGGGCTCGTGGGCGGTTCTCGCGATTGTGCGTGCGGGAGGTGATGCAGCGCAGCGGAGCCGTATGTCGAGCAGCTGCGCGTTCTCGGCTGCAGCGACGGACGCATCATCTTCGGATATTCGCCCGCACTCGGCGGACGCCTCGTGCTCGGCTGCTGCGGCTCGGACGCGTGCCTGCCATCGCAGGGCTGTTTCCTCGGCTCGGCGTCCAGCCGCCGACGCCCGACTGGAGCACGATGATCAGTGACGCCATGCTCTACTATCGGCAGGCGCCGCATCTCATCATTGCAGCGGGGTGGCGATTATCCTCCTCGGAGCTCGCTCAACATGGTCGGGCAGATGCTGCACGCCGCCTGAGGGTGCAGGAGGTGCGCGGATGACGGCGAACAATGGATTTGCCGTGCATGACCTCACGGTCTGCTACCCGAACGGCGTGCGGGCGCTCGATACGGTGCGTGTGGCCTTTCCCGCGGCGGGTCACGGCGATCATCGGAGAGCGGAAGCGGAACGACGCTCGGGCAGGCGCTCTACGGTGCACTGCCGCAGACGGCGGTCCGTGGGAAAGTCCTGTTCGGCGCTGGATGTTACGCGTGCACGGCGGAAGAACTGCGTGCACGATACTGGGGCAGTGGGGATCGTCCCGCAGCTGCCGCGTGCGGCACTCAGCCCGTGCATCGGATCGGGCGGCAGATATGGATGTGCGCCGCGGGGCAGGGCGTCCCCTGGAGAGGCGGCATACGCGAGCCTCGCGCCTGGTTTGACGATCCGCAGCGTGTCCTGCACGCCTATCCCCACGAGCTCTCAGGCGGCATGCTGCAGCGCGTGCCTGCGCGATGGCAGACGCGGGGAGCCGGCGTGGATTCTCGCTGATGAGCCGACGAAGGGCTCGATCCTGACGTATGGCAGATGGTCGCGGAGAACCTGCACCGCCTGACGCAGCGGCAGGCCTCCTTTCTCATCACGACGATATTCCGCTTGCACGCCGCCCCGCAGATCGCGTCGTCGTCATGCAGGCGGGGCATATCGTCGCGCAGGGCTGATGTGGAGGGATCCGCATTCTGGTAGAGAGGGCAGGAGCGGATGGTGCGGCAGAGCGTACCCCGCTGTGGGTCCCGCGCGTCTTGCCTCGTGCTGAGGGCGGCGAGCCGGCGTCCATGCCTGAGGAGGAGGCTGTCCTCGCGGCAGAGGGCGTATCGAAGCGTATGCGTGACAGTGCGCGGCACGTGGATGAATGTGCTGACGGACTGCGTCTGTGCGTTGCCGCAGGGCGTACCGTTGACTAGAGGGGCGGCGCGCGGCAAGAGTACGCTCGTGCGCATCCTGCCGGACTCCTGCGCCCGACGGCGGCACGGTGTGCTGGAACGGACGCGACATTAGGGCGCCCCGCGTACCGAGAGGCTCGCCTTCCGCAGGGGCGTGCAGCTCGTTGCGCAGAACCCGAGCAGGCCTTTGATCCACGCCGCAGCATCGGGGAGTCTGTTGAGGTCTTGCCATTCACCCTGTCCTGCTTCGAGAGGAGCGATGCGCGGCGCAGATCGTGGAGACCCTTTCGGCGGTGGAGCTGACGAGCGCGTCCTCACACGCCATCCGCATGAGCCCGGCGGGAGCTTCGCGGCGGCGATTGCGCGGGCACTCCCAAGAGCCGCGCATCCTGCTCCTTGATGAGCCGACGACCATGCTCGACATCTCTCGCGGGTGCAGATCATGGAGCCCTCCGTCCAGTGCGTCGAGCGGGACTGGGATGCTCCTCATCTCCCATGAGAGGAACTGCCCGCGATTTTGCCGATGAGATTCATGTACTAGAGGCGGGACGTGTGCGTGGAGCACAACCCTGTATAATCAAGGAAGGAATGAAAAACACCCGATGGCGGATGCCGTCGGGTGTTTGTCGTTATGGTGTAGTCGCCCAGAACGGCCAGACGGAGGGGATGATGACGACGCAGGCGATGAGGGAGGAGGACGAGAGGCCGATTTTGACGTAGTCCATGAAGCGGAACTGTCCGCGCGAGGACGAGGTGTTCGGCGGGGTTGCGACCGGTGTGGTGAACGCGCAGGAGGCGGCGATGCCGATGCGCCATGACGATCGGGTACGGTGCCGCGCCGATGGTCTGCGCGATGGAGATGGCGATGGGCGCGAGGTGCCGCCGCCGCCGTGTTGGACATGAACTGCGTCAGCCCGCACGAGAGGATGAACATTGCCGTGATGATGAGCATCGGCGGGCGCATCCCCATGAGTCCGACGACGATGTCCGCGATGAGCTGTCCCGCGCCGCTGCTCTCCATGGCGTTGGCGAGCAGAGCATCCCCGCAAAGAGGAAGATCGTTGTCCAGTCGACGCCGACGATGCGCTTGTTTCTCTGTCAGGCAGCCCGTCAGGACGCAGGCGAGCGCGCCGATGATGGCGGTGGTCTCCATGGCGACGCCGATGCTCTTTTCGAGTACCATGGCGAGGACGACAGCGATGAGGATGACGGCACAGATAACCATTTTGCGCGGATCCTTTTTCTCCTCCGCGGTCTCCTCGGGGGCGCTCTCCCGGGGCGAGGTGACGCGGACAGAGGCGCCGGCCGATCGTGAGACATGTAGACCATGCCCATGAGGGAGGGGGATGCCGATCCACGCAATTCAAAAGAAGCCAAAGGGGCGCAGATGCGCCGTCTCCAGCGTCGCGCTCGCAGGATGTTCGGCGGTGTGCCGATCATCGTGATCGTGACCGCCGACGTTCGCGGCAATGGCGAGCGCCGCCAGAGCTGCGGCGAGACGAGGGATCTGGCGCCGTGCGGCAGATCTGGATGACGACGGGCATCAGACGCGACGGTCGCCGTGTTCGAGGAGACCGACGAGAGGATGATCGTGATGAGCATGAGGGCGGCCATCAGCGCGCGCTCGTCGTGCCGACTTCTTGACGACGGCGATGCCGATCTGCTGTGCCAGCCCGTGCGAACATCGCCGCACCGATGATGCATGCCCGCAAAGAGGACGACGGTGGGGTTCGACAGCCCCGCAAAGACCTGTGTCGGCGTCAGCACGCCGAAGCAGCCGAGACGATTGCCGCACTCATCGCCGTGACGGCGAGCGGGATGACCTCGGTCGCAAAGAGCACCGCCGCAACGGCGAGGACGATGACGTCAGTGTTGCCCTGATCCATGAGATTTTTCTCCATTCCCTATCGGTTCAGTTCTTCCCTGGCATGGATTCCCCATCATGCCGAGATATCTATCTATATTAGTTTGGTATAGTTTCGCGATAAAAGATTCTCATTCCTGCCGAATGACGCGCTCAAAACGATGCTCCTGCGCGGCGTCCGGATATTTCATGCGGTCGACTGCGCTCAGGAACATCGTGAGCGGGCGCGCATAGATGCCGTATGTCCCGTAGGTGCCTGATAGATGGCGAGCATTTCGCCCGTCTCCGTGTGCTCCGCCACGGTTTCGATGCAGTAGAGATTCCCTTGAAGTGCCGCCAGATCTCGCCGATGCTGTGGTGTTTCGCGCGTCATTGTTTCCTCCTGTTGATGAAATGCCGAGGCGTGAACGTGGCCTCGCCTCCTCCGCGATTTTCTGGAATCACTGATAAAACTGATCTCTTGGATTGGCGCTGAACGCATCAGTGAATCCCTAAGTCGTCACGATGATAGACGGAAGGCGGGCGCTTGTCAATCAAATATTTTCTTCCCCATGAGAGAAAATTCGTGTAAAATGGAAAAAGCGATAAAAGATTGATTCAGAGGACAGTCGAGGAGGAAATGCCATGAAGATTGTTGTGCTCGACGGATATGCAGAGAGACCCGGGGACATCAGCTGGGCGCCGTTCTGGGCTGGGTGCGGTGACGGTCTATGACCGCACGGCGCTCACCAGGTCGCCGCTGATCGCGGAGCGTACGGCGTGCGGAGATCGCCGTGACGAACAAGACCCCGCTCACGCGCGCGGTTATTGACGCCTGTCAAACCTCAAAGGCGATTGCTGTTCTCGCGACGGGCTACAATGTCGTGGACACGGTGTATGCACGCAAGAAGGAATATTCCCTGTCATGAATGTGCCTGTCTATGGGTACGGACAATGTCGTCACAATGTTATGCGATAGCGCTTCTTCCTCGAGGCGTGCTCGCGGGTCCGGACTTCATGATCGCTCCGTGCATGCGGGACTGGACGCGGAGCATCGGCTTCTGCTATTAGCAGCGTCCGCAGATCGAGGTCAGCGGCAAGACGGCGAGCATCGTTGGATTTGGGCGCATCGGTCGGGCCGTCGCACGCCATCCTGCGCGCGATGAACGTCCGCGTGCTCGCCTACCCACGCCGCACGCGCGGAGGGCGGGCGCTCGCGGAGATATGTGTGCCCGCTCGATACGCTGCTGCGCGAAGCGAGACTTTGTATCTCTCCATTGCCCGCTCACGCCGCCAGCGGAGGCCCTCATCGCTCATGGACAGTATCGCAAAAGACGAAGGACGGTGTCATCCTCGTCAACAACAGGCGCGGGCAGCTCATCGTCGCGAGGCAGATCTCGCGGCGGCGACTGAACAGTGGAAAGGTCGCGTATGCTGCGCTCGATGTGGTGTCGACCGGGCCGATCCAAAGGCGGACAACCCCGCTCCTCCGCACGCCGAACTGTATCATTACGCCGCATATCTCGTGGGCAGCAGCGAAGGAGGCGCGTGAGCGCGATGCTCGCAGACGACGGCGGACAATGTGAAGTCGTTTATCGAAGGAAAGCCGAGAACGTCGTGGACTGAAACACAAACAAATGGAACGCGGAATAAATACAGTGACTTCGAAGTTTTACTGATTGTGTAGAGAAATAAAGAGAGAATGTTGTTATGATGCTTTCGTGTGGGGAAAAGGGCTGAATACGATGAAACAAGAGATGCTGCGCATGGAGGATACTTACGGCATTGATTACGACGGCGCTTACACGGGTGCGGCGTGGGCGATGCCGTCGGGCAACACGCACTTGCGCAAGGGAATGTCGCGTTGATCAGGAAGCCTTTCGGCGGTGACGAGTGGCGCGACAATCAAAGCGACGGAGGACAGTGTCGTCGACTGGGCGGAATTCGATCTCGCGTGGCGGTGGATGAGCTGCATTTCGATACGCTGGCAGACGGCGCGATTATCAATCGTGAAATGTACCTGCGGGCAAGGCGGCTCTGCTGCGCCGGAAAAATCACGCAGGTCAGGGACACATCCGCCCAGGCGATCATCTGTGGCGGTGGACTCAGTACGGACGGGGCGCGTATTGATGGAACGGACGACGGAGATCGATGCGTCAAAGATGACCATGCAAAACGGTGGAATCACGGCATCACGTGTCGAGATTCGCGTCCGGGAGTCCGAGAAGGTGCGACGTATCATCTGCATCGACCACACCGCTCTACCTGTCGAGCCTTCATCCGTGCTGCAGGAGGTTCCGGAGCGCGGTGGCGCTATCTGCCTGCTCAAAGGACGGTGGAACTGAGCGCATAGACCATATCAATCTCAGCATCGGCGCAGACATCCGTATTTCCTATGGTGGAGGGCGCAGGGCACACGAGAGATTGCCGTCACGCGGACAATACACTCTCCCTCACCGAATTCCTCCGTCAGCGGCGGAGATGTCTCTTCCGCGCGGGCGGTGTCGGTATCTGGCGGGACGGCGAACTCGGTGCGGAGCGTACCATCACACCGCACTGGTCAAAAACGCAAAAACCGCCGTATATCATCACGCACGAACAGACGGGTCAGAGCAAAAATGCTTTGCGGAATGGATTCGAGCGTCTGGCAGAAGGGCAGAGTGTACGCGGATTCTCGGCAGTGCCCTTGCCCAGACTCCGCCCATTGTGCCTGCCGTAAACTAAGAAACCACAGGAAGAATTCAAATGAAAAGCCTGTTTGGAGGTGTGTTCTCCAAACGGGCTACTCGACTAATGTGTTGACTTTTGGCGTGGGCGTCCACCCGCCATGGATGAGGGAACGTCCTCAAGCAAAAAGGCGGCTTCTTTTCGAGAGGGGTGGGCGAAATATCATGCAGAGTTGGCGCGATTGTGTTTCACGTCGTGGCAACAGGCTACATTCTCGCGATAACCCATAACCGCGCCCTGCCACTGAGGAAAGTGGAGCGGTGTATTCTGCATGTTTACAACTGAAACCAATTCGGAAAGGTGCCGCCTCAGGGCGTTCCTGTCTATATTACTCGCATGCCGAGTGCGCTGATTGACGAAAGCGGGAACATAAAGGAAGCACGGACTAAAATGAAAGTCCTGTTTGGAGTGCGTGCTCGAACAGGTTTTC
>BNJS01002712.1_pt1 | contig 114238 bp, 137 predicted proteins | sample 8540461 | NCBI WGS metagenome assembly BNJS01 (sample SAMD00202454, study PRJDB9452) | human saliva metagenome | isolation source: human saliva | place: Japan | reverse complement strand
TAAAAGAAGAGTACATCTCTGACTTTCGACGATAAGGCAGGAGTTGATGGTTCTAGGGTTTCTGGTGGCTTATCTAGCGCAGCGGATGCCATCCTTGGAGTAACAGAATCTGCACAAGAAATCGCCCTTGAAAAGGCTCTTCAAAATACTGACTTAGACTTTAATCATAAGGCTGGATTGCTTAGACAGGAAATTTCTGACGGTATTGAACTGGCCAAAGCCAGAGCTGAACAAGTTAAGCAAGAACTGTCTGACACTATTGACCAGCGCTTCAATAGTTTTAACAATGGCCCTCTACAAGAAGCCAAACGCAGGGCTGAAGAAGCCTTGCGAAACGCTGGCGCAAGTACCCTGCTTGCACAGGAAGCGAAGCGGATTAGTGAACGTGCGAAATCTGAAATAGACAATCTGAAATCATCATCTCAGACTGCCATTGAGCAGATTGAGTCGTTTAAAACTCAGTATGGTACGAAGCTGAACGAAGTCAAAAGCACTGCAGATGGTCTGTTTACTAAAATGGGAGCAGTTGAGACCTATATCAGCAAAGACGGTCAGCGACAAGAGAGCTTGCAGCGTTATGCACGAGACGAGAGTGCTCGTCAAGTCAGCGCAATCCGTGAGCAGATATCCAGAGATTACGTTGGGAAATCAGCTTATCAAGAGGATGTAAGAGGTCTTGAACGTCGATTTAGTGCAATAAGCACGCAGACGAACAACGACATCGCTTCAAAGATTGCTCAGTACAAGCAGACGGTAGACGGCCAATTTGCAAGCATCACATCGCAAATCACTAGCAAGGCCAATCAGACAGACTTCCAACGTGTCAGAGAGACTAGTCAGCTCTATGAGCGCATTATCGGTAGCAACGAGAATGACATCTCTAACAAGGTCGCTCGCATGGCTCTGACTAATCAGTTGTTTCAGGTTGAGGTTGGGAAGTATGCATCTCAAGGTGGACCAAACCTTGTGAAAAATAGCGGAAATCCGAAAGATACCCAAAATTGGGGTTGCTGGTCAATCGAAGACTCTCCTGTCATGAATGTAGGCACACATGTATTTTTCTACTCAGGTCAAAGGAAGCTATTTTATTTGGATAATAGCTCGAGAGGGACTGTTCCAACTTCGACTGCTCGGTTCTCTTTGAAACGGAACACAAGTTATACAGTCTCTTTGACAGCCTTCAACACTTGGAACATGAAGGGAGCAACCATTTATTTCCTAGGTCGAAATTTGGCGAAAACCAAGCATTTACGCAGGTGACATCTCTAGCATCAGATATTAAATTCTCGTCCACTGAGGCGGTCAGGAAGAACTTTAGTTTTAACTCTGGAGAGTGTGACGAAGGCTATATTCGCATTGATAATAATGGAACAACGAATAGTGATACTGCAACCTTAATCTTCGGTGATGTTGATGTTTATGAGGGTATCACGGTACGGCCTTGGCAACCATCACCCGAAGATGATAACGAAGCCGTGCGCTCTGTTCAGAGTCAATTGGCTGGCTCGTGGGCAATTCAGAACATCAACAGCGCAGGTGATTTGATTTCAGGCCTCAATCTTGGGGCTAATGGGCACAATCGTCTTTCTGGTAAATTGACTCATATAACTGGCGAGACCTTAATTGAGAGAGCTGTCATCAAATCGGCTATGGTTGATAAGCTGAAAACGGCCAATTTTGAAGCTGGTTCGGTGACTACTGTAGTTTTGGATGCTGAAGCGGTCACAGCTGAGAAGCTGAAAGTTGACCAGGCTTTCTTCAATAAGCTTGTCGCAAATGAAGCTTACTTGAGTCAACTTTTTGCAAAACAAGCATTCATCAACCGTGTGCAGAGTGTTGCGATTGATGCAAGTCAGGTTCGTTCAGGTATTTAAGCGGTGACCGAATCTACGGTGGTACTATTCGAGGTGCGAATATCTTTGGTGGAACATTAACAGGACACACTAAAATACAACTAGGATCTTATGGTTCGTTTGATACTGTCAATGGCGGTCTACAGATTAATGTACCTCGTGATTACAATGCCAAAGACGGACTAGGGGTCCAGTTCATTGGATCCAACGGCCGTGGAGAAGATGTCCCTTACGGGCTTTTTATATACAAAGATTCAGATTTCACAACTGGAGGCTATGCTAATAAAAGCGATGATTTTCTTTTAACGGTTGAAGGCTACATTAAAGCGAAAGGGATTGGGTGGATGAGAACCGAAAAAGGAAATGTGGGGGATAAACCTACAGCCACTATCGGTTTCTGGAATTCAGACAATGTATCTTTGAGCTTCGGCGGATCTGGGAATGATATTTACTATAGCTATAACGGTACAGCATATAGCTTGTGGTCAGTTGTTAATCAGCATTTCTCGGACAGACGTCTGAAAGAAAATATCGTTGACTGTAGGCACAAGGCTCTTGATTACATCCATCAATTCCAATTCAAGGAATATGATTGGAAGAAGCAAGAGGATAGGCCGCAACAAGCACACACAAAGATTGGTTTGATTGCCCAAGAGGTCCAAGCAGTAGATCCTACGCTTGTTTACGAAAACGGCGACACGCTGAACCTAGACAATCTCAGACTAACAAACATCGCACTTAAAGCAATTCAGGAACTTGCTCTTGAAAACAAAATATTAACACACAGATTGGAGGATTTAGAAAATGAATGAAGAACAGCTTAACCAGGTTCTGGAAATGACAATTGATGACATGTTAGTTGACTCAAAGACATCAATGCTTAGACATAATCTGTTGAAGATTCAACTAGGGGAAAAAGAAGCAGAGAATCAAAGACTTCAAGCACGAGTGGATGAGCTGGAAGCTCTGCTTGATGAACAAACTAAACCAGCAGAAGGAGTATAAATATGGCAATCAATGGATATAATCTATCAACAAAACCGTACTTTAAGAATTTCTGGTTCTAATGTTGAGACCGTGGTAGAAATTCAATTATCAGAAGGAAATCGCTACAGCACTAACTCACGATCATTTCCTGGAGATCGTACAAATGAATCAGAAGACGTCTTGATTCAAGCGGTGCTGGATGTTCTCAAGTCTGAATTGGACCCAAGCTCTGCGATTGTGCAAGCACAGAATAAGCTTGAGCAAGCTGAGCAGAAAATCGCTCAAAACAAGAGCGAGCAGAATCGACTCTCTGCGTTTGCAAATAAAATCGACAAAGTAGTGCGTGTCATGGCTCAAGATTCTATCATGGGTGAGAAAAATTGCCTATGGAACAACCTACAAGGAGCTTGTCGAGCTCTTCCCACTTGCAGAGGAAGGCAAGGCCTATCAACAGGGTGATATGTTTGTGATTGAAGATCCTGAACACGTCGAATTAAACGGCGAGGGCAAGCGTGTCTTGATTCAGACAAATCAGACTTTCACTTACAAAGGCGAATCTCTCAAACAACTTGAAGGCGGACCATCTCAAAAATGGCCTTCTTGCAATCTGGAAGTGGGATGGCCAAAAGAATGGAAGTGATCTTGAAACTACTCGAGTTTCTGTACAGTAGATTGGAAGTGGTCTGATTGGAATTACTAGCATTTCTGGATAAATTGAGCCCGATTCTAATCGTGATCATTCCTAGCTATTTCTCTTTCAAAAGCACTCAGAATACAAAAGAGACTGACAAGCAAATCAGTCTCTTATCTGATAAAATTAGCTCCATTGAAAAGACAGTCTCGAATGTTGAGACTATCGGCAAAGATAATAGCAAAGATTTGAACGTTATTGGAAAAGGTCTTCAAAGATTACAGCGTTTTCGATTGCAAGAAAACCTAAAAAAAGCCATTAGACGAGGCAGTACCAGTCAGCATGAGATTGAGGAATTGTCTCGTCTTTATGAAAGTTACGTGGAACTTGGTGGGAATGGAGCCATCAAGGTATTGTATGAAAAATTTCTAGCATTGGAAATTGTGGAGGAAAATATAAATGCAACAGATTAATGAAATTATTATTGCTTTTGTCACAGGATTTTTAGCAGTAGCAACAGGCAGTATCATCAAAGCAGTCAAAGAATATCTGATTCGAAAAGGTGGGGAGAAAACCATCAAAATTGTTGAGATTTTGGCCAAAAATGCGGTCAATGCCGTTGAGCAGGTCGCCTCTGAGACAGGCTATAAAGGTGAGGAGAAACTGGAACAAGCACGCACTAAAATCCGTGCTGAGCTTACAAAATACAACATCAGTATGACTGACAAGGACCTTGATACATTCGTCGAGTCAGCGGTTAAGCAGATGAATGAAGCTTGGAAGGGACAGTAATCATGGATATTGATAAAAGCAGATTAAGAAGTGGATTGCCTCAAGTCGGTGTGCGACCTTATCGTCAAGTGCATGCTCACTCGACAGGAAACAGGAACTCTACAGCTCAGAATGAAGCTGATTACCACTATCGTAAAGACCCTGAACTCGGTTTCTTTTCTCACGTTGTTGGGAATGGTCGAGTTATGCAAGTGGGACCAGTAAACAACGGTTCATGGGACGTAGGTGGTGGCTGGAATGCCGAGAGTTACGCAGCAGTTGAATTGATTGAAAGCCATTCAACTAAGGAAGAGTTCATGACAGACTATCGTCTTTATATCGAACTGCTACGAAACCTAGCAGATGAAGCAGGCTTGCCTAAAACTCTTGATACTGATGACTTAGCGGGTATCAAGACGCATGAATACTGCACCAACAATCAACCTAACAATTATAGCGACCACGTCGACCCTTATCCTTATCTTGCGAAATGGGGGATTAGTCGTTCACAATTTAAGCAGGATATCGAGAATGGTACGAACGTGGAACCTGGATGGAAGGAGAATGCCACTGGATGGTGGTATGTACGTTCAGATGGCTCTTATTCAAAAGATAAATTCGAAAAAATCGATGACACCTGGTATTATTTTGACGGTTCTGGATACTTGCTGGAAGACAAATGGAAGAAACATTCCGACGGCAAATGGTACTATTTAGACCCTTCAGGAGCTATGGCTACTGGCTGGAAAGATTGATGGGAAATGGTATTATTTCGACAGTGAAGGAGCTATGAAGACTGGTTGGGTCAAGTACAAAGACCATTGGTACTATCTCGATGCCAAGGACGGCGACATGAAGTCCAAACAGTTCATTAAGTCGGCCGACGGCTCGGGTTGGTACTACCTAAAAGAAGATGGCAGCATGGCAGACAAGCCAGAGTTCACAGTAGAGCCAGAAGGCTTGATTACTACGAAATAATTTTTTTAAATAAAGAAAGGAAAAATTTCTAAAATATTGTTCGAATCGTTTTAACCGCAGACTTATGCTTGCGGTTTTTTTGTTTGCAATAATAAAAAGCAGTGACCAAAATCACTGCTTATCAGCTATAGCAAATTCATAGAGCTTTTCTGCTGTGAGAAGGGCCATTTTGTCCATGCTTGTCTTTCCTTTTCTAAGGTCAGAAACAGTAGTCCATGGAACTCCAGCACCTTGTGAAATAGCAGATGTAGACATCGAACTGTCTAATAATTCTTGAATAACTTTTCTCATATTATTTGTCCTTTTTATTTTTGAGATAAATGTATACATTAATTGCAATTATAAAAATAGCTATTGCACTAACCATTGCTTTTCCTCTCTACATTTGATAAAATAGAGGTGTGAGGGGCTTTCGCCCCTACCTCTTAGCGTTTACCTTTTTCTTTGACGGGATTTCGGTTTACGCTTTTTGTTTTGCCTTGCGACCGTTATTGCGGTCACCAGACTTGCGATAGCTGTTACTGTTTCAGGGATATTGTCTATCGCCTTCTCAAGTAACCTAAGCCAATCTTCTTTGTTCAACTTCCTCACCTCCTTTCCTTATCTTGATTATATTATATCACGGTATGCCGAGAAAGTCAAGCGTTTTGATGAAGTTTTTTTAAATTTTTTCCCAAAAAAATAGACCTTGTCCAGAGGTCGGGGAGTTGGAGGGGACACCCTCCAAAAGCATTGATTTAATAAGATTCTATTTTACCTTTTTCATAATAATCTCCCTATTAAGTCATCGCATTCGGTGGCTTTTTTTGTGTTGAGAATCATGATATAATAATAAAATCGACAAGTATGAAAAGAGAAGAACGATGAATTATACAGTTGAAGAAAAAGAAAGCTTCATGAGAGAGGCTTTGAGAGAGGCTGAGATTGCTTTAGAACACGATGAAATTCCAATTGGTTGTGTGATTGTCAAGGATGGAGAAATCATTGGTAGGGGGCATAATGCGCGCGAGGAGTTGCAACGGGCGGTTATGCATGCAGAAATCATGGCTATAGAGAATGCGAATCTGAGTGAAGAAAGTTGGCGCCTGCTTGATTGTACGCTTTTTGTGACCATTGAACCTTGTGTTATGTGTAGTGGGGCGATTGGGCTTGCCCGTATTCCAAACGTGGTCTATGGGGCTAAAAACCAGAAATTTGGTGCAGCTGGGAGCTCTGTACGATATCTTGACAGATGAGCGGCTCAACCATCGTGTAGAGGTAGAAACGGGAGTTTTGGAGAGTGAGTGTGCAGCGATTATGCAGGATTTTTTCCGAAATCGACGGAAAAAATAATTTCTCTTTAAAAACAGAGGGAAATGTGGTATAATAAATAGTGGAGCAACAGTTCTGCGTGAAGCGGGTCAGGGGAGGAATCCAGCAGCCCTAAGCGAGTGTGAATTGTGTGCTCTTTTTTCGTGCTTTTTTCGAATAAATAAGATAAAATAGCCTAGAATAAATGATTATAGAAAAGAGAAAAATAAAATTCGTGGTTTTGAATTGGTTTCGAGTTTTACAGATAAAAATTTGCTACCTAAGCGTGAGACAGCGCATGCGGCGGGTATGACTTAAAGGTTGCGGAACGCACTGTGATTGCTCCAGGGGAGATCGTCCTCGTTCCAACTGGGGTCAAGGCTTATATGCAACCGACAGAAGTGCTCTATCTTTATGATCGTTCTTCAAACCCTCGTAAGAAGGGCTTAGTCTTAATCAACTCAGTTGGTGTAATTGATGGGGACTATTATGGTAATCCTGGGAATGAGGGCCATATCTTTGCACAAATGAAGAATATTACCGACCAGGAAGTTGTTCTTGAAGTTGGGGAACGTGTAGTTCAGGCTGTCTTTGCACCATTTTTAGTCGCAGATGGAGATGAGGCAGACGGAGTTCGTATGGGTGGATTTGGATCGACAGGCCACTAAGATGAAAATTATTTTTGTGCGTCATGGAGAGCCAGATTACCGTGAGTTAGAGGAGCGTTCCTATACGGGATTCGGGGTAGATTTGGCACCCTTATCTGAGCAAGGAAGACAACAAGCTCAGGAGCTTTGCAAAAATCCTTTGTTTGGCTCAGCTGATATCCTGGTGTCTTCTGCAGTGACACGAGCTTTAGAAACGGCTTTTTATGTATCCTGTGCTACTGGCCTTCCTTTGAGAGTAGAACCCTTATTGCATGAGTGGCAGGTTTACGAAGGTGGTATAGAGAATTTTGAAAAAGCACGTACTCTGTTTTTAGAAAATAAAGGGGCCTTACTCCCAAATAGTCCTATTCAGTATGAGACAGCTGAAGAGATGAAGGCGCGTTTTTTGCAAACTATGATAAAGTACCGAGACTACCAGACAGTGCTAGTTGTCGCTCATCGAATGCTCATGCGCCAATTTGTACCAGACGAGAAGATTGATTTTTGCCAAATAATTGAGTGTGAGGTAGAGATATAGAAAGAGGTTTATCATCGCAAAGAAAAAAGCGACATTTGTGTGTCAAAATTGTGAATATAATTCACCTAAGTATCTAGGACGCTGTCCAAACTGTGGAGCTTGGTCTTCTTTTGTAGAAGAGATCGAGGTTGTCGAGGTCAAAAATGCGCGTGTGTCTTTGACAGGTGAAAACCAAGCCTATGAAACTGGCTGAGGTAACGTCTATCAATGTCAATAGAACCAAGACCGAGATGGAGGAATTTAACCGTGTACTTGGAGGCGGAGTGGTACCAGGAAGTCTCGTCCTAATCGGGGGAGATCCTGGAATCGGAAAATCAACTCTTCTCCTACAAGTTTCAACTCAGCTGTCCCAAGTAGGGACTGTTCTCTATGTCAGTGGGGAGGAATCTGCCCAGCAGATTAAACTCCGTGCAGAGCGCTTGGGTGATATTGATAGTGAGTTTTATCTCTATGCAGAGACCAATATGCAGAGTGTTCGCACAGAAGTAGAAAGAATTCAGCCAGACTTCCTCATTATTGACTCCATCCAGACTATTATGTCTCCTGAGATTTCTGGAGTGCAAGGGTCAGTTTCTCAAGTGCGAGAGGTGACAGCTGAGCTCATGCAGCTAGCCAAGACTAATAACATTGCCATCTTTATCGTAGGGCATGTGACCAAGGAAGGTACTCTGGCCGGCCCGCGTATGTTGGAGCATATGGTAGATACAGTGCTTTACTTTGAAGGGGAACGCCACCATACCTTCCGAATCTTGAGAGCAGTCAAAAACCGTTTTGGCTCCACTAATGAGATTGGCATCTTTGAGATGCAGTCAGGTGGCTTGGTTGAGGTGCTCAATCCGAGTCAAGTTTTCCTAGAGGAGCGTTTGGATGGGGCTACTGGCTCGTCAATCGTTGTGACCATGGAAGGGACTCGTCCGATTTTGGCGGAGGTTCAAGCCTTGGTGACACCGACCATGTTTGGAAATGCCAAGCGTACGACGACAGGGCTTGATTTTAATCGTGCGAGTTTGATTATGGCTGTTTTGGAAAAACGTGCAGGGCTTCTCTTGCAAAATCAGGATGCCTATCTCAAATCTGCTGGTGGTGTCAAATTAGATGAGCCTGCTATTGATTTAGCCGTTGCAGTGGCTATTGCCTCTAGTTACAAGGACAAGCCAACCAATCCTCAAGAATGCTTTGTAGGAGAGTTAGGTTTGACTGGAGAGATTCGACGGGTCAATCGTATCGAGCAGCGCATCAATGAAGCTGCGAAGCTTGGATTTACAAAAATTTATGTACCCAAAAATTCTTTGACAGGCATTAAACCACCTCAAGAAATTCAGGTGATAGGAGTGACGACTATCCAGGAAGTTTTGAAAATGGTCTTTGCTTAATCTGTGACAAATCCTCTCAAAAATGATAAGATAGGAGAAATATTTGATTATCAAATTTTTGAGGAGGGAATCGTGTCGTATTTTGAACAGTTTATGCAAGCCAATCAGGCTTATGTTGCCCTACATGGGCAGTTAAATCTGCCACTTAAACCCAAAACCAGAGTAGCGATCGTGACCTGTATGGACTCACGTCTACACGTTGCGCAAGCTCTAGGTTTGGCCCTTGGGGATGCTCATATCTTGCGGAATGCGGGTGGTCGAGTAACTGAGGACATGATTCGTTCACTGGTGATTTCCCAGCAACAAATGGGGACAAGAGAAATCGTGGTGCTTCACCATACCGACTGTGGAGCTCAAACCTTTGAAAATGAAAGTTTTCATGAACATTTGAAACTCGAGCTCGGAGTTGATGTGTCTGGTCAAGACTTTTTACCATTTCAGGATGTTGAAGAGAGCGTGAGAGAGGATATGCAATTGCTTCGAGAATCTCCACTGATTCCTGATGATGTGGTTATTTCAGGTGCTGTCTATGATGTGGATACAGGAAGTATGAGAGAGGTATACTAACTTTGTCTCGAAAAAATCTCATCCTAGCATAAAATCGATTGTTAAAATGTAGGATTTTTAGTTTTAATATAGCTAATATAAAATAGTAAAAAACAAGGGTATAAATGTTTGCTCTTGTTTTATTTTTGATTGAAAAATAAAGGAAAAAGCGCTACAATGGTAGATGGAAAATGTTGTGTAAAAAACAAGTGATACATAAATACCGGAGGAAATCATGTCTTTTTCTGATTTAAAGCTGTTTGCCCTTTCTTCAAATAGAGAATTGGCAGAGCGTGTGGCGCAAGAGATTGGGATAGAGTTGGGGAAATCGACTGTTCGCCAATTTTCAGATGGGGAGATTCAGGTCAACATCGAAGAGTCTATCCGTGGAAAACACGTCTTTATCCTACAATCAACGAGCTCACCTGTAAATGACAATCTGCTCGAAATTTTGATCATGGTAGATGCCTTGAAACGGGCTAGTGCAGAATCTGTCAACGTTGTCATGCCTTACTATGGTTACGCACGTCAGGATAGAAAAGCGAGAGCGCGCGAGCCAATCACTGCAAAACTTGTGGCAAATATGCTAGAAGTGGCTGGCGTGGATCGTTTGTTGACGATTGATTTGCACGCTGCGCAGATTCAGGGATTCTTTGATATTCCTGTGGATCACTTGATGGGCGCTCCATTGATTGCGGACTACTTTGAACGTCGTGGAATGGTTGGGCAAGACTATGTTGTTGTCAGCCCAGACCATGGTGGTGTGACTCGTGCTCGTAAACTAGCAGAGTTTTTGAAAACTCCGATTGCGATTATTGACAAACGCCGTAGTGTAGACAAGATGAATACCAGCGAGGTGATGAACATCATTGGTAAGGTCGAAGGTAAGACTTGTATCTTGATTGACGATATGATCGATACAGCTGGAACTATTTGTCATGCGGCAGATGCTCTTGCTGAAGCAGGTGCTGTTGAAGTTTACGCAAGCTGTACGCACCCAGTTCTTTCGGGGCCAGCTATGGAAAATATCCAAAAATCAGCTATTAAGAAATTGGTTGTTTTGGATACGATCTACCTACCAGAAGAGCGTTTGATTGATAAGATTGAACAAATTTCGATTGCTCATCTCTTAGGAGATGCCATTGTACGTATCCACGAAAAACGTCCTCTTTCTCCATTATTTAGTATCGAGAAAAAAATCTAAACTTTCACTTGAAATAGATCGTTCTCCTAGCAGGTTTCTTTTCTTGCTAGGAGATTTTTTGTAGTCAAAATCTGCAAGCCTTTTCAAAATATGCTATACTGATGGAAAAGGAGGATTTCTATGAGCCAAGAATTTATCAATCCAAGTGATGGTGTGGTACGTCAGTATCTTGCAACTAGTAAAACGTTAGCGGTAGTAGGCTTGTCCGATCGTGAAGAAACAACTAGCAATCGAGTGACTAAGGAAATGCAGGCTCGGGGCTATAAAATCATTCCAGTCAATCCCAAGGCTGCAGGTGGCGAAATCTTGGGAGAAAAGGCCTATGCAAGCCTAGCTGATATTCCTTTTCCTGTCGATATTGTCAATGTTTACCGACGTAGCGAGTTTTTACCAGATGTGGCGCGTGATTTTCTCAAGGCTGATGCCAAGATTTTTTGGGCACAACTAGGTCTAGAAAGTCTAGAAGCGGAAGAAATCTTGCGTGCTGGAGGATGCGACGACATCGTGATGAATCGCTGTATCAAGAGAGAACACACACGCTTAATTCTTGAACAATAAAAGGTAGCCAGTGGGCTACCTTTTGTCTTAGAAAATACCAATCAATGCTTGCATGCCAAGACTGGTGAGGATGATGGCAATCCAGCAAAGGGCTCCGAGAAGAATGGATTTACCGCTGGATTTGATCAATCCAATGAGATTGGTTTTGAGACCGATGGCGCTCATGGCCATGACGATAAGGAATTTGGAGAGTTGTTTAAGAGGGGTAAAGATACTACCGGGCACACCGAGAGAGGTAAGGAGAGTTGTTAAGAGAGAAGCCAAGATAAAGTAAAGGATAAAAAGTGGGAAGACTTTTTTTAGTTGGAAACCCTGACTATTTTTTTGTTGGCGGCTTTGCCAATAGGAGAGAAAGAGCGTGATAGGAATAATGGCGAGGGTGCGCGTGAGTTTAACAATGGTTGCAGACTCAAGGGTATTGGTCTGGTAGAGACTGTCCCATGCGCTGGCTGTGGCCGTTACAGAAGAAGTATCGTTGACTGCGGTTCCTGCAAAGAGGGCGAAGCCTTCGTTGGATAGGTGAAGCCAAGTTCCTAGAGTTGGAAAGATAAGCGCTGCTAAGACATTGAAGAAAAAGATAACGGAAATGGCTTGGGCCACTTCTTTTTCCTTGGCATGGATAACGGGTGCTGTCGCAGCAATGGCAGAACCACCACAGATCGAAGATCCCACTCCAATCAAGGTAGCTAGTTTTGTGTCTAGCGCAAAGAAACGCTGGAAGAGGTAGGCAACAATCAAGGAAATCGAAATAGTGGAGAGGATAACAGGGAGCGAAGATTGCCCAACTGCGAAGACTTGCGAGATATTGAGACCAAAACCGAGCAAAATAACGGCATATTGAAGCAATTTTTTTGAACTAAAGGTCAAGCCGGCATCCAATTGTTTGTAGGCAGAGAGAAAAGATGGAGGAGCATCCCCACAAAAATCGCAAAGACAGGTGCTCCCACGACAGGAAAGAATCCTCCTAGGTACCAGGATATGAAAGAAATGAGAAGGCAGATCAAGATTCCTGCCCCATTTTTTGATAAAAATGACATATAAACCTCCGAAAATAAGCACTTTTTATTATAAGCTTATCCATCAGAAAAGTAAAATAGAAAACAGAAAGGATTAACTCAAAATGGAATTTTGCGGTCAGGGAGCTTTTGTAGTATAATAGTACTATGTTCTGCAAGTAAGGGGGTGTCTATGGACTTAACCAAGCGCTTTAATAAACAATTAGATAAGATTCAAGTGTCCTTGATTCGTCAGTTTGATCAGGCCATTTCAGAGATCCCTGGAGTTCTGCGTTTGACCTTGGGAGAGCCTGACTTTACGACGCCAGATCATGTCAAGGAGGCAGCCAAGCGAGCGATTGACCAGAACCAGTCCTACTATACAGGGATGAGCGGTTTACTGACCTTGCGTCAGGCAGCTAGTGATTTTGTAAAAGAAAAATACCAGTTGGACTACAATCCTGAAAATGAAATCTTGGTTACTATCGGAGCGACAGAGGCTTTATCTGCTACTTTGACAGCTATCTTAGAAGAAGGAGACAGGGTTCTTTTGCCAGCTCCTGCCTATCCAGGCTATGAGCCGATTGTCAACCTAGTTGGGGCAGAGATTGTCGAGATTGATACGACTGAAAATGGTTTTGTCTTGACTCCTGAAATGTTGGAGAAGGCCATTTTGGAGCAGGGAGACAAGCTCAAGGCGGTTATTCTTAACTATCCAGCTAATCCTACAGGAATTACCTATAGTCGGGAGCAGTTGGAAGCCTTGGCAGCTGTTTTACGCAAGTATGAGATTTTTGTTGTCTGTGATGAAGTTTACTCAGAATTGACCTATACAGGCGAAGCCCATGTGTCTCTGGGAACTATGTTGAGAGACCAGGCTATTATTATCAATGGTTTGTCTAAATCGCATGCCATGACAGGTTGGCGTTTAGGTCTGATTTTCGCTCCTGCGGCCTTCACAGCCCAGTTAATCAAGAGTCACCAGTACTTGGTTACTGCCGCAAATACCATGGCTCAACATGCTGCGGTGGAAGCCTTGACGGCTGGTAAAAACGATGCGGAACCGATGAAGAAGGAATACATCCAGCGTCGGGACTATATTATCGAGAAAATGACTGCTCTTGGTTTTGAGATTATCAAACCAGACGGTGCCTTCTATATCTTTGCTAAGATTCCAGCGGGTTACAATCAAGATTCCTTTGCTTTTCTGAAGGATTTTGCCCAGAAGAAGGCTGTTGCCTTTATTCCTGGTGCTGCATTTGGTCAGTATGGAGAAGGCTATGTTCGCCTATCTTATGCAGCTAGCATGGGAACCATCAGAGAAGCTATGAAACGACTTGAGGAGTACATGAGAGAAGTATGATTCAATCGATTACGAGTCAGGGTTTAGTACTTTACAATCGAAACTTTCGAGAGGATGATAAGCTTGTTAAAATCTTTACAGAACAGGCAGGTAAGCGCATGTTTTTGTGAAGCATGCTGGCCAATCCAAACTAGCTCCAGTTATTCAGCCATTGGTGTTGGCACGATTTCTCTTGCGTATCAATGATGATGGGCTTAGCTACATTGAGGACTATCACGAGGTGATTACCTTTCCCAAGATTAATAGTGATCTCTTTGTCATGGCCTATGCAACCTATGTGGCTGCTCTTGCAGATGCTAGTTTGCAGGATAATCAGCAGGATGCTCCCTTGTTTGCTTTCTTGAGGAAGACTCTGGAGTTGATGGAAGCAGGCTTAGATTATCAGGTTTTGACCAATATTTTTGAAATTCAAATCTTGACTCGATTTGGAATCAGCCTTAATTTTAATGAGTGTGTCTGTTGCCATCGGGTCGGTCAGGCCTTTGACTTTTCTTTTAAATATGGAGCCTGCCTTTGCCCAGAGCATTATCATGAAGATGAGAGACGTTGTCATCTCAACCCCAATATCCCTTATCTGCTCAATCAATTTCAAGCCATTGATTTTGAAACCTTGGAGACCATTTCGCTTAAGGCTGAAATCAAGCAAGAGCTACGCCAATTTATGGATCAACTCTACGAAGAGTACGTTGGGATTCACCTAAAATCAAAGAAATTTATTGATTCCCTAGCCGACTGGGGACAATTACTAAAAGAGGAAGACAAATGAAAAAAATCGCAGTAGATGCTATGGGGGGCGATTATGCACCTCAGGCCATCGTTGAGGGTGTCAATCAAGCCCTAGCTGACTTTTCAGATATTGAGATTCAACTCTACGGAGATGAAAGTAAGATTAAGCAATATCTAACAGCGACAGAGCGCGTCAGCATTATCCATACGGATGAGAAAATCAACTCAGACGATGAGCCGACAAAAGCTATCCGTAAGAAGAAAAATGCCAGCATGGTATTGGCAGCTAAGGCTGTTAAAGAGGGAGAAGCAGACGCTGTCCTCTCTGCTGGTAACACAGGTGCCTTGTTGGCTGCAGGATTCTTCATCGTGGGTCGTATCAAGAATATCGATCGTCCTGGACTCATGTCTACCTTGCCGACCATTGATGGAAAAGGCTTTGACATGCTAGACCTTGGAGCCAATGCGGAAAATACAGCCCATCATCTGCATCAATACGCTGTTTTGGGTTCCTTCTATGCGAAAAATGTTCGTGGGATTTGCGAAAACCACGTGTTGGTTTGCTCAACAATGGAACAGAAAGCAGCAAGGGAGATCCGCTTCGTAAGGAAACTTACGACTTGCTAGTAGCTGATGAAAGTTTGAACTTTATCGGAAACGTGGAAGCGCGTGATCTGATGAATGGCGTTGCGGATGTTGTCGTAACAGATGGTTTCACGGGAAACGCTGTTCTCAAATCCATTGAAGGGACAGCCATGGGAATTATGGGCTTGCTCAAGACAGCTATTACAGGTGGTGGTCTTCGAGCGAAGCTAGGTGCTCTTCTCCTCAAGGATAGTTTAAGGGGTTTAAGACACAGCTCAACTATTCAGATGTTGGAGGAGCAGTCTTGTTTGGCGTCAAGGCGCCAGTTGTAAAAACTCATGGCTCAAGTGATGCCAAGGCTGTGTACAGTACGATTCGTCAGATTCGTACCATGCTAGAAACAGACGTAGTTGCTCAGACTGCGCGTGAATTTTCAGGAGAATAAAAAAGATGACAGAAAAAGAAATTTTTGACCGTATTGTAACCATTATCCAAGAGCGACAGGGAGAAGACTTTGCCGTAACAGAAGCCTTGAGTTTGAAGGATGATCTTGATGCAGACTCAGTGGACTTGATGGAGTTCGTCTTGACGCTAGAAGATGAATTTGGTATCGAAATCACTGATGAGGAAATTGACCATCTTCAAAGTGTAACAGATGTAATCGAAACCATTAAAGGTAAAATATAGCCAAAAGCAACATGCAAGTCATGTTGTTTTTTTTGTTTGCAGAAGAAAGAAAAACGTTAAAATTTTTAGTAGAAATTGCGAATAAAGAGATGAGAAAGAAAAAGGAGGAACGTTTATGTATGTGATCGGTTTTTATCCGTGGTTTCATTAAGTGGTTTTTTTAAAAATAAAAAAATGAATGAATTGCTTTCATTTTTCGAATTGTTTTTGCGAATGGATAAGTGAGAAGAAAAGGGAAAGGAGATTACGCGATGTATTTACCAATCTTATTGCCATGGTTTATTAAATGGTATTTAAAATAAATGAAATTTACCTGTTCATTTTAAATCACTTCTCGAATAGATAAGTGAGAAGAAAAGAAGGGAGAGAAAAAATGATTTCAGTTATTTTTCCAATCTGGATTTTAAAATGGTTTAAAGCCTAGAGACCATAAACTAAAAAAATAAAAATAAAGGAGAAAAAAGATGACAAACTTTGACAAAATGGAACAGAACTTTGTAGCTCTTACAGAAGAAGAGTTGATGGATGTGGATGGGGGTTCTGTTACCGCTGTGGTAGTAGGAGGCATCTTACTTATTGGCGGCATTGCTTGGGGATACTTTATGTAATAATAGGAGGATAAAATGAATATGAATAATTTAAATAATTGGTCAGAGTTGACAGAAGACGAATTGATGAATACTGATGGAGGCGTGATCACATTAGCTACGATTGGTATAGGAGTGACTATTTTCCTTGGCGGTAGATTAATCGGGCAAGATTTAAAACGTAGGTTTGGATAAAAAGTGATCAGGTATGAAAAAAATCGAAAAAAATTTAATAGGTGTGCTTTCTAATCATTTTTTTGGAGTACTCTGTGTGCTGGGTGATTTAAATGTAATTCCCTTTAAAGTTGATCAGTATGTAGGTTCGGAATTATGGATTCCAATCCTTATTTTAATGATGAGTTACTTGGATTTAGCTAAAGACAAGGTTTAAAGAGAACTATTTTTAGTGTATGGCAACTGCTATTGAATAGTCATCTTTTAGTTATTATCAATGAAATAAGAACTAATTTAGGAATAGTAGGGATTTTGGTTGGAGTAGCTATTGGATTAGCCAGTATTATTTAAAAAGGAGAGAGAAAAATGAAAGAAATGGATAAAAAATTTGATATCATGACAGAAGAAGATTTGGCTCTTACTGAAGGAGGCTTCATTGTCACTACTTCCACAGCAATAGCTTGGGGTGTATTAGGAGTAGCTGCTTATATGTATGGGCGTTATCTAGGAAGTAGACGTTAATCTAAATATAGAAGGAAATTAACTATGAATCGTAACCTAAATCTCAATACATTGTTACCTAAGCTAGCCACTATACTTCCTTTGTTAGGAATAGGTCTTAATCTTACGCTTCATCTAATTCGTACGGGTTCGCTAGTATCTTTTGATTGGCAATGGACTGTAGTTGGTTTGCTTGCTTCGAGCTATTTTGGTATTTTTTGTAAGGATTTGACGAAAAATAATCAAAACTATAAAAGATCAATCTGAATGAAAAGGATTTTGTGCATGTAAATAGGAGTCTGCTATGAAAAAAATCTTATTAGGATTTGCTGAGGGGTATTTTGTCGTATCGATTATTCTTTATATCGCAACGTATTTGATTATGAAAAATCCGATCAATACTCTGTTTTATCCAGAAAACTATCCAATTCTGCTTGGTCTGTTTTATGTAGGATACAAGTACAAAACAAAAGAAAGTACGATTGGAAATTGATGAACCATCAGATCGGAGTTTGAGATGAAAGTTGTTCAATTACTAGGAAAAACTTGGCCAGAGTTTATTGTATTGTCTAGCTCGATGGCTTATCTAATGATTAGAATTGTGGCTGATGTAAACGAGATACATCTACCTACATGGTTTGAATATTTTGATGTGCCTACGATTTCATTATTCTTGATGACCTTTATCTTACTTTATAGAAGTGAAGAAAAAGATAACAAGCGATGACAACATGAGTATGGTTTCTGTAGCTCCAGCATAAAAGCAATCTTGGAGTGTTAGATCAATGAATCGTAATCTACATTTAGTTAGGAAGGTGTCTGTATGTTAAAAAAGAAGTGATGTTATTAGGGGGGCTTCTACTAGTACGTATTGTACTTTCTGGCATTCAAGTTTTAATAGACTATAAGCTATTACCAGGAAAGTATGGTGTAAATTTTATGGAGCTTTCAGACTTGTTCTCTTATCCCCTCCTTCTTTTAATCATTTACATAGCGGTAAAATACCATACTATCCAGAAAATAACGGCTAAAGAAGGAAATGAGGGCGAAAATGAATAAGATTTTAAAATCTATTCTTGTATTTGTTTTCCTGTTTTTAATGAATATTTTCATCTTTGGAATTCTAGCAACTCTTGGATTTCAGCTAACAATAAGTGAAAGTAGTTATATGGTGCCACCTGTGTTTGTGTTTATCGTTTTATACGCCATTCACAAAAGAAGTGGGGAAGGTAAGAAATCTGTGTAATTGAATGTTCTCGGCAGGACTCTTGTTCTGCCTATTTTCTTTGGTAAAAGTGCTGTTCAGGTGAGGATATTGTTTTTTCAGAAATAATTCCCTTCTTTCTTTCTTGTTTGGTTAAAATAATCTTACAAAGTTTTTAAGAGATTGTTAGAAAAAAGGAGATGGATATGAAATTTGGGAAAAGGCACTATCGTCCCCAAGTGGATCAGATGGATTGTGGCGTGGCTTCCTTGGCCATGGTATTTGGCTACTATGGTAGTTATTACTCCTTGGCTCATCTACGAGAACTAGCTAAGACGACCTTGGATGGGACGACTGCCTTGGGTCTTGTAAAGGTGGCAGAGGAAATTGGTTTTGAAACGCGAGCTATCAAGGCGGATATGACGCTCTTTGATCTGCCAGATTTGACCTTTCCGTTTGTAGCCCATGTGCTCAAGGAAGGGAAATTGCTCCACTATTATGTGGTGATAGGTCAGGATAAAAAGCACATTCATATCGCTGATCCAGATCCCAGTGTTAAGCTGACCAAGATTTCCCGTGAGCGATTTGCTCAAGAATGGACAGGAGTCAGTCTCTTTATGGCTCCGTCTCCAGACTATAAACCCCATAAGGAGAAAAAACAGGGGCTCCTATCCTTCTTGCCAATCTTACTCAAACAGCGGGGCTTGATTATCAATATTGTTTTGGCAACACTCTTGGTGACCCTGATCAATATCGTGGGCTCTTATTATCTGCAGTCTATCATTGATAGTTACGTACCAGACCAGATGCGTTCAACCTTGGGCATTATCTCAATAGGACTAGTCATCGTCTATATCCTCCAGCAGATCTTGTCCTACGCGCAGGAATATCTTTTACTTGTTCTGGGGCAACGGTTGTCAATTGACGTGATTTTGTCCTACATCAAGCATGTTTTTCACCTGCCGATGTCCTTTTTTGCGACACGCAGGACAGGAGAGATTGTATCTCGTTTTACAGATGCCAATAGTATCATTGACGCGCTGGCTTCGACCATTCTTTCGATTTTCCTAGATGTGTCGACGATTTTGATTATCTCGCTTGTCTTGTTTTCACAAAATATAACGCTCTTTTTCATTAGTCTGCTTGCGCTTCCCATCTATACTGTGATTATCTTTGCCTTTATGAAGCCGTTTGAAAAGATGAATCGGGATACCATGGAAGCTAATGCGGTTCTGTCTTCTTCTATCATCGAGGATATCAACGGTATTGAGACCATTAAGTCTTTGACCAGTGAAAGTTCACGCTATCAAAAGATTGATAAGGAATTTGTAGCTTATCTGAAAAAATCTTTTACCTACAGTCGGGCAGAAAGCCAGCAAAAGGCTCTGAAAAAAGTTGCCCAGCTCCTGCTTAATGTTGCCGTTCTCTGGATGGGAGCAGTACTCGTCATGGATGGCAAGATGAGTTTGGGCCAGTTGATTACCTATAATACTTTGCTTATTTACTTTACCAATCCTTTGGAAAATATCATCAACCTGCAAACCAAACTTCAGACAGCGCAGGTTGCCAATAACCGTCTGAACGAGGTCTATCTGGTCGCTTCGGAGTTTGAGGAGAAGAAAACAGTCGAAGATTTAAGCATGATGAAGGGAGATATGATTTTTAAGCAGGTTCACTATAAGTATGGCTATGGTCGTGACGTCTTGTCGGATATCAATTTGACCATTCCTCAAGGCTCTAAGGTAGCTTTTGTGGGAATTTCAGGGTCAGGTAAGACGACCTTGGCCAAGATGATGGTTAATTTCTACGATCCTAGTCAGGGAGAGATTAGTCTGGGTGGTGTCAATCTCAATCAGATTGATAAAAAAGCCCTGCGCCAGTATATCAACTACCTACCTCAACAGCCTTATGTCTTTAACGGAACGATTTTGGAGAATCTGCTCCTTGGAGCCAAGGAAGGGACGACGCAAGAAGATATCCTACGAGCAGTTGAATTGGCTGAGATTCGGGAGGATATTGAGCGGATGCCACTGAATTACCAGACAGAATTGACTTCGGATGGGGCAGGTATTTCTGGGGGGCAACGGCAGCGAATTGCTTTGGCGCGTGCTCTTTTAACGGATGCGCCTGTTCTGATATTGGACGAGGCGACCAGCAGTCTGGATATCTTGACAGAGAAGCGGATTGTGGATAATCTCATGGCTTTAGACAAGACCTTGATTTTCATTGCTCACCGCTTGACCATTGCTGAGCGGACAGAGAAGGTTGTTGTCTTAGATCAAGGCAAGATTGTCGAAGAAGGCAAACATGCAGACTTGCTTGCCCGAGGTGAATTTTACGCCCATTTGGTCAATAGCTAGAAAGAGGAGAAGATGAAACCAGAATTTTTAGAAAGTGCGGAGTTTTACCATCGTCGTTACCATAATTTTTCCAGTCGGGTGATTGTACCCATGTCGCTTCTGCTCGTGTTTCTGTTAGGATTTGCAGTTTTTGCAGAGAAGGAGATTAGTTTGTCTACTAGAGCTACTGTCGAACCTAGTCGGATCATTGCCAACATCCAGTCGACTAGCAATCAACGGATTGTGGCAAATTATCTGGAAGAGAACAAGTTGGTCAAGCAGGGGGATCTACTCGTTCAGTACCAGCAAGGGGCGGAGGCTGTCCAGGTTGAAGCATACGCCAGTCAATTGGAGATGCTAAAGGATCAAAAAAAGCAGTTGGGGTATTTGCAATCCAGTTTGAAAGAGGGGAGTGATCAATTTCCAGAGGCGGATAAGTTTGGATACCAGGAGATGTTTCGAGACTACCTCAGCCAAGCTAGTAGTCTTAGGAGCAATGTTTCGCAGCAAAATGCTAACATCTCCTCGCAGAATGCAGCAGCAAGTCAGAGTAAGGCCGAGATTGGCAATCTTATCAACCAAACACAGGATAAAATCCGAGATTACAAAACAGCTAAGTCAGCGATTGAAACAGGAAATCAACTGGATAGTCAAAATGCAGCCTACTCTTTTTATCAGACCTATAAAAACCAAGCTGGAGATGAATCGCAAGCTAAATCGCAAGTTATTGCACAGGTGGATGCACAAATCGCTCAGCTAGAGTCTAGTTTAGCTACTTATCGTGTGCAGTATGCGGGATCTGGAGCTCAACAAGCCTACGCAACGGGACTGGATAGTCAACTTGAATCCCTCAAGTCTCAGCACCTAGTCAAAGTCGGTCAGGAATTAACCCTTTTGGATCAGAAAATTTTGGAGGCAGAGTCGGGTAAGAAAGTCCAAGGAGGTCTGCTGGACAAGGGGAAAATTACAGCAAGCGAGGATGGGGTGCTTCACCTTAATCCTGAAACCAGTGATTCTACAATGGTTGCAGAGGGGGCCTTGCTCGCCCAACTCTACCCAGCCTTGGAACGAGAAGGCAAAACTAAACTCACGGCTTATCTCAGTTCAAAAGATGTTGCAAGGCTCCAGGTCGGTGATTCTGTTCGATTCACTACAAGCAAGGATGCCAATAAAGAGCTCGTTCTTGTTTCTGCCATTACGAATATTGATGCGACAGCTACCAAGACAGAAAAGGGAAATTTCTTTAAAATAGAGGCGGAGACCAGTCTGACTCCTGAACAGGCAGAAAGTCTTCGCTATGGTTCAGAAGGACGTTTGACACTAATCACAGGGAAGAAAAAGCTATTTGCGCTATTATTGGGATCAATTTTTGAACAGAGAATAATGTTCGTCTTTTTTCGAGATAACTGATTGAAAAACTGTAAGACAAAGGTGTCTTGCAGTTTTTCTTTGTGCAACAAGTACTATTTTGCTAATAGTTCGTAAAAATATTGAATTTTTGTTTATTTTGTGGTAGAATGTGCTCAAGTAATACGAAAGGCGAACTTTAAAATGTCAAAAAAATTGATCTATTCGGGAAAAGCCAAGGATATCTATACAACTGAGGATGAAAATCTCATTATTTCAACTTACAAGGACCAGGCGACTGCTTTCAATGGTGTCAAGAAGGAGCAGATTGCGGGTAAAGGAGTCTTGAATAATCAGATTTCATCTTTTATTTTTGAAAAGTTAAATGCTGCTGGTGTAGCGACTCATTTTGTGGAGAAGCTTTCAGATACGGAACAACTCAATAAAAAAGTGGAGATTATTCCTTTGGAAGTCGTGCTTCGCAACTACACGGCTGGTTCCTTTTCAAAACGTTTTGGCGTAGAAGAAGGTATCGCATTTGAGACTCCAATTGTCGAATTTTACTATAAAAATGATGATTTGGATGACCCCTTTATCAATGACGAGCATGTGAAATTCCTTAAAATTGCGGATGACCAGCAGATTGCTTACTTGAAGGAAGAAACGCGTCGTATCAATGAGCTCTTGAAAGCCTGGTTTGCTGAGATTGGCCTTAAATTGATTGATTTTAAGCTAGAGTTCGGTTTTGACAATGATGGCAAGATTATCTTGGCAGACGAATTTTCACCAGATAACTGCCGACTTTGGGACGCTGACGGTAACCACATGGATAAGGATGTTTTCCGTAGAGGTCTCGGAGAATTAACAGACGTTTACGAGATTGTCTGGGAGAAATTGCAGGGTTTGAAATAATCTGTTTGCAAGACTCTCAAGGTCGTTGGGAACATTGCAAGAGCTGAAATAAAGGAATAAGAATTGATGAATAAACGTATTTTTGTTGAAAAAAAAGCTGATTTTCAGGTCAAGTCAGAGAGTTTGGTGAGAGAGCTCCAACATAACTTGGGACTGTCAACTTTAAAAAGTATTCGAATCGTGCAGGTCTATGACGTTTTTGGCTTGTCAGAGGATTTGTTTACGCCCGCCGAGAAGCATATCTTCTCTGAGCAGGTGACAGACCATGTATTGGATGAAACGGCTGTGCAGGCGGATCTTGCCAATTATGCTTTCTTTGCCATTGAAAGTTTGCCAGGACAGTTTGACCAGCGTGCAGCTTCTTCACAGGAAGCCTTGCTTTTACTGGGAAGTTCAAGTGATGTTACGGTCAACACAGCTCAACTTTACTTGGTTAATAAAGATATTGATGCGACTGAGTTGGAAGCGGTCAAGAACTACCTGCTTAATCCAGTGGATTCTCGTTTCAAGGACATCACAACAGGGATTGCCAAGCAGGAATTTTCAGAGTCAGACAAGACCATTCCGAAATTGACTTTCTTTAAAAGCTATACAGCAGAAGACTTTGCGCGCTATAAGGCAGAGCAAGGGATGGCCATGGAAGTGGATGATCTGCTCTTTATCCAAGACTATTTCAAGTCAATCGGGCGTGTGCCAACGGAAACAGAGCTCAAGGTCTTGGACACTTACTGGTCTGACCACTGCCGTCACACGACTTTTGAGACAGAGTTGAAACAGATTGATTTCTCAGCTTCTAAATTCCAAAAACAATTGCAGGTGACCTATGATAAATATATCGCTATGCGCGAGGAATTAGGTCGTTCTGAAAAACCTCAGACTTTGATGGATATGGCGACTATTTTTGGTCGTTATGAGCGTGCTAATGGACGTTTGGACGACATGGAAGTGTCTGATGAAATCAATGCCTGCTCGGTTGAAATCGAGGTGGATGTGAATGGTGTCAAAGAACCATGGCTCCTCATGTTCAAGAACGAAACTCACAACCACCCAACAGAAATCGAACCATTTGGTGGAGCGGCTACTTGTATCGGTGGTGCTATTCGTGACCCATTGTCAGGCCGCTCATATGTCTACCAAGCCATGCGTATCTCAGGTGCTGGAGATATTACAGCACCGATTTCGGAAACTCGCGCTGGTAAATTGCCACAACAAGTCATTTCGAAGACAGCAGCTCACGGTTATTCTTCATATGGTAACCAGATCGGTCTTGCGACGACCTATGTTCGTGAATACTTCCACCCAGGTTTCGTTGCTAAGCGTATGGAGCTTGGTGCGGTTGTCGGTGCGGCTCCAAAAGAGAATGTTGTCCGTGAAAAACCTGAAGCGGGCGATGTCATTATCCTGCTCGGTGGTAAGACTGGACGTGATGGTGTCGGTGGTGCGACAGGGTCTTCTAAGGTTCAAACGGTTGAGTCTGTAGAGACTGCTGGTGCTGAGGTTCAAAAAGGGAATGCCATCGAAGAGCGCAAGATTCAACGTCTTTTCCGTAATGGCGATGTCACTCGTCTTATCAAGAAATCCAACGACTTTGGTGCTGGTGGTGTCTGTGTAGCCATCGGTGAATTGGCAGACGGTCTTGAAATCGACCTCAACAAGGTTCCTCTTAAATATCAAGGTTTGAACGGTACAGAAATTGCCATCTCTGAATCACAAGAACGGATGGCGGTCGTGGTTCGTCCTGAGGACGTAGATGCCTTCGTTGCAGCATGTAATAAAGAAAATATTGATGCTGTTGTGGTTGCGACAGTGACTGAAAAACCAAATCTAGTCATGCACTGGAATGGTGAAACGATTGTCGACTTGGAACGCCGTTTCCTTGATACCAATGGTGTGCGTGTCGTTGTAGATGCCAAGGTTGTGGACAAGGATGTCAAACTTCCAGAAGAGCGCAAGACAAGTGCTGAAAGCCTTGAAGCGGATACTCTTGAGGTTCTATCTGACCTCAATCATGCCAGTCAAAAAGGCTTGCAGACTATCTTTGACTGCTCGGTAGGCCGTTCAACTGTCAATCACCCACTTGGTGGTCGTTACCAATTGACCCCGACTGAAGCTTCTGTTCAGAAATTGCCAGTTCAACATGGAGTAACTCATACTGCGTCTGTCATGGCTCAAGGCTTCAACCCTTATCTAGCAGAATGGTCACCTTACCACGGTGCTGCTACGCAGTTATCGAAGCAACCGCTCGTCTAGTGGCTGCTGGTGCCAACTGGTTAAAGGCTCGTTTCTCTTATCAAGAATACTTCGAGCGGATGGACAAGCAGGCCGAACGTTTTGGTCAGCCAGTAGCAGCTCTTCTAGGCTCTATCGAAGCACAAATCCAACTTGGCTTGCCATCTATCGGTGGTAAGGATTCTATGTCTGGTACTTTTGAAGAATTAACCGTACCACCAACCTTGGTTGCCTTTGGGGTGACAACAGCAGATAGCCGTAAGGTGCTCTCTCCTGAGTTCAAGACTGCTGGTGAAAACATCTACTACATTCCAGGCCAAGCCTTGGCACAAGAGATTGATTTTGACTTGATTAAGTCTAACTTTGCTCAGTTTGAAGCCCTTCAAAAAGCTCACAAAGTGACATCTGCATCAGCTGTCAAATATGGTGGTGTCCTTGAAAGCTTGGCTCTTGCTACTTTTGGAAATCATATCGGTGCAGAGGTGATTTTGCCTGAACTTGAAAGTTCTTTGACAGCTCAGCTAGGCGGATTTATCTTTACCTCCCCTGAAGAAATCACTGGAGTGGAGAAGATTGGACAAACAAGTGCCAACTTTACACTCCTTGTCAACGGTGTGAAGCTAGATGGACACAAGCTTGACAGTGCTTTCCAAGGAAAACTGGAAGAAGTTTACCCAACAGAATTTACCCAAGCAAAAGAATTGGCTGAAGTACCAGCTGTGGCATCAGATGCTGTGATTAAAGCCAAAGAAACTATTGAAAAACCTGTGGTTTACATCCCAGTCTTCCCAGGAACCAACTCAGAATATGACTCAGCTAAAGCCTTCGAAAAAGAAGGGGCTGAGGTCAACTTGGTGCCATTCGTGACACTCAATGAAGAAGCTATTGTCAAGTCAGTCGAAACCATGGTTGACAATATTGGCAAGGCTAACATCCTTTTCTTCGCGGGTGGATTCTCAGCTGCGGACGAGCCAGATGGTTCAGCCAAGTTTATCGTCAACATCCTGCTTAATGAAAAAGTGCGTGCAGCTATTGATAACTTTATCGCTCGTGGTGGTTTGATTATTGGTATCTGTAATGGATTCCAAGCCCTCGTCAAATCAGGTCTTCTTCCATATGGGAACTTTGAGGATGCTAGCAGTACTAGCCCAACCCTTTTCTACAATGATGCCAACCAGCACGTAGCGAAGATGGTGGAAACTCGTATTGCCAATACCAACTCGCCATGGTTGGCTGGAGTGCAAGTTGGTGATATCCATGCCATCCCAGTGTCGCACGGTGAAGGGAAGTTTGTTGTGACGGCCGAGGAATTTGCAGAGCTCCGTGATAATGGACAAATTTTCAGTCAATACGTAGACTTTGACGGCAGCCAAGTATGGATTCTAAGTACAATCCAAATGGTTCAGTCAACGCCATAGAAGGAATTACTAGCAAAAACGGTCAAATCATCGGTAAGATGGGCCACTCAGAACGTTATGAAGACGGTCTCTTCCAAAACATCCCAGGAAATAAAGACCAGCATCTGTTCGCGTCAGCAGTTAAATACTTTACTGGGAAATAAGACTTACAGATTTTCTAATAGATAGTATCCGTAATGTAAAAGTTATGTAGATTTAGTTCTTGGTGATTGCAAAAGGTTTGTTTTGCGATTGAAATGAACTTCTACCGTATCATTCAGCTCTACTAAAGGAATGATACATAAATAAAAATTAGGTATAAAAAATGACATACGAAGTAAAATCTCTTAATGAAGAATGTGGTGTTTTTGGTATCTGGGGCCATCCAGATGCTGCCCAATTGACCTATTTTGGACTCCACAGTCTTCAGCACCGTGGTCAGGAGGGGGCAGGAATCCTCTCCAATGACCAGGGGAACTTGAAGCGCCATCGCGATATGGGACTTTTATCAGAAGTGTTCAGAAATCCAGCTAATTTGGATAAACTGACTGGAGCGAGCGCGATTGGGCATGTTCGTTATGCGACTGCTGGCGAAGCTTCTGTAGATAATATCCAGCCCTTCCTCTTTCGCTTTCATGATATGCAGTTTGGATTGGCTCACAACGGAAACTTGACCAATGCCGAATCGCTCAAGAAAGAATTGGAACAAAGAGGAGCTATTTTCAGTTCAACTTCGGACTCGGAAATCTTGGCTCACCTCATTCGCCGGAGTCACAATCCGAACTTGATGGGCAAAATCAAGGAGGCGCTCAGCCTTGTCAAAGGTGGATTTGCTTATATCCTGCTGTTTGAGGATAAGTTGATTGCTGCGCTTGATCCTAATGGCTTCCGTCCGCTTTCTATCGGAAAAATGGCAAACGGAGCGGTGGTCGTTTCCTCTGAAACCTGTGCCTTTGAAGTCATCAGAGCAGAGTGGATTCGTGATGTGAAGCCAGGGGAAATTGTCATTATCGATGATAATGGCATCCAGTATGATAGCTATACAGATGATACTCAGTTGGCGATTTGCTCTATGGAGTATATCTACTTTGCCCGCCCTGACTCCAATATCCATGGTGTCAATGTCCATACTGCACGGAAACGTATGGGTGCCCAATTAGCGCGTGAATTCAAGCATGAAGCGGATATCGTGGTCGGTGTGCCAAATTCCTCGCTGAGCGCAGCCATGGGATTTGCGGAAGAATCCGGTCTGCCAAATGAAATGGGGCTGATCAAAAACCAATATACCCAACGCACCTTTATCCAACCGACACAAGAACTACGAGAGCAAGGGGTGCGGATGAAACTGTCTGCTGTTTCGGGTGTTGTCAAGGCAAACGTGTGGTGATGATTGATGATTCCATTGTTCGTGGGACAACCTCTCGCCGTATCGTTCAGCTTTTGAAAGAAGCAGGTGCGTCTGAAGTTCACGTTGCTATTGGGAGCCCTGCGCTAGCTTATCCATGCTTCTACGGGATTGATATCCAGACGCGTCAGGAGCTGATTGCGGCCAATCATACGGTAGAAGAAACCTGCCAAATCATTGGTGCGGATAGCCTGACCTATCTTTCGATTGATGGCTTGATTGATTCTATCGGCATCGAAACAGATGCACCGAACGGTGGTCTCTGTGTCGCTTATTTTGATGGAGACTACCCAACTCCTCTCTACGACTATGAGGAAGAATATCGTAGAAGCTTGGGGGATAAGACCAGTTTTTACAAATAGACGGATAAAGACTCTCCATGAAAGGAAAGGAAGAGAAGATGGCAAATAAAAATGCGTACGCCCAGTCGGGTGTAGATGTTGAAGCGGGTTATGAAGTTGTTGAGCGGATCAAAAAGCATGTGGCTCGTACGGAGCGTGCCGGTGTTATGGGAGCTCTTGGTGGCTTTGGTGGCATGTTTGATCTTTCAAAAACAGGTGTTAAAGAGCCTGTCTTGATCTCAGGAACGGACGGTGTCGGCACCAAGCTCATGCTGGCTATCAAGTATGATAAGCATGACACGATTGGGCAGGACTGTGTAGCCATGTGTGTCAATGATATCATCGCTGCAGGTGCGGAGCCCCTCTATTTCCTCGACTATGTGGCGACAGGGAAGAATGAACCAGCTAAACTAGAACAAGTGGTTGCTGGTGTTGCAGAAGGTTGTGTGCAGGCTGGTGCTGCCCTCATCGGTGGTGAAACGGCTGAAATGCCGGGTATGTATGGCGCAGATGACTATGACTTAGCTGGTTTTGCGGTCGGTGTGGCAGAAAAATCTCAAATCATTGATGGTTCAAAGGTAGCAGAAGGGGATGTTCTTCTCGGCCTTGCTTCAAGTGGGATTCACTCAAATGGTTACTCACTCGTTCGTCGTGTCTTTGCCGACTACACAGGTGAGGAAGTCTTGCCAGAATTGGAAGGCAAGAAACTCAAAGAAGTTCTTCTTGAACCAACTCGTATCTACGTTAAAGCTGTTCTGCCACTCATCAAGGAAGGCTTGGTAAACGGTATTGCCCATATCACTGGTGGTGGATTTATCGAGAATGTCCCTCGTATGTTTGCAACTGACTTGGCCGCTGAGATTGAGGAAAGCAAGGTACCAGTTTTGCCAATCTTCAAAGCTCTTGAAAAATACGGTGAAATCAAGCACGAGGAAATGTTTGAAATCTTCAATATGGGTGTGGGACTCATGTTGGCAGTTAGCCCTGAAAATGTAGATCGTGTCAAGGAATTACTGGATGAACCAGTCTATGAAATTGGTCGCATCGTTAAGAAAGAAAACGAAAGTGTCATCATCAAATGAAAAAAATAGCGGTTTTTGCCTCTGGTAATGGCTCAAATTTTCAGGTGATTGCCGAAGAATTTCCGGTGGAGTTTGTCTTTTCAGACCATCGTGACGCCTATGTGCTGGAACGTGCAGACAAGCTCGGTGTTCTGTCCTATGCTTTGAACTCAAGGAGTTTGAGAACAAGTCGGACTACGAAGCAGCTCTTGTCGAGCTCTTGGAAGAGCACCAGATTGACTTGGTTTGTTTGGCGGGTTATATGAAAATCGTCGGCCCAACCTTGTTGTCGGCTTATGAAGGTCGAATTATCAACATTCATCCAGCCTACTTGCCAGAATTTCCAGGAGCTCATGGAATTGAGGACGCTTGGAAAGCTGATGTTGCTGAGAGTGGTGTCACCATTCACTGGGTGGATTCGGGTGTGGATACAGGAAAGGTCATCAAACAAGTCCGTGTGCCACGTCTAGCTGATGATACTATCGAAAGCTTTGAAGCTCGTATTCATGAGGCAGAGTACAAGTTGTATCCGGAGGTGCTGGATAGCTTGGGAGTGGAGAGAAGATAAAAACGAAATCAGAGCTGATTTTATGACAGTCCAACAGCAGATAAGGAGGATATTATGGGGTTATTTGATTTTTTTAAGAAGAAATCTTCAGATGAAGAGACACCGATTGAAGATGAAGGCAAAATTGTTGTTGAAGCTGAAAATACAGATGATAGCACTCCAGGATGGCATGCGATTGATGCAGAGTTTAATCGTTTATATCCGGATCAGCCCAATCCACTTCATTATGGGACAGTTATCAAGTATATGTTGGGCGGTCCAGATCCGCTTGATGGCATCAGTGTTTATGATGCGGGAGATTTTTGGCATTTTGTCAGCTATGGTCTGTCAGAGTTATATACAAAAGAAAGCGACGACCCTGAGTACAGTGGTTATGGGATTGAATTAACTTTTAAGTTAAAGAAATCAAATAATGACGAAGAAGAAATCAAAAATGGCTGTGGTTTACTACAGTATGTGGCAAGATATATTTTTCAAACAGGTAAAGTGGTTTTGCCAGAGGAATACATTTATACTAAACAGACAGTAGGAATTGATGCTCAGCAGAAATCTAGTCTGACAGGATTTTTGACTGCTGCTGATGATTTAGCTAAGCATCTTGATACTCCGCATGGAAAAGTGGAATTTGTAACCCTGATTGGTGCGACAGATGCAGAACTGCGAAGTGTGTACGAAAGTGAAACTAGTAAGCTTGAGGTCAGAAAACTGTTAAAAGAACTTGGAAATCAGGTTACAGACTATGATCGCCAGTCTTTAGTGTAAATGATGGGAAAGCACCTCTTGATACAAAGAAAGGAACAAAAATGACTAAACGCGCCTTAATCAGCGTCTCAGACAAAGCGGGTATTGTTGAATTTGCCCAAGAACTCAAGAAACTTGGTTGGGACATCATCTCAACTGGTGGTACTAAAGTTGCCCTTGATAATGCTGGTGTTGATACCATTGCTATCGATGATGTGACTGGTTTCCCGGAAATGATGGACGGTCGTGTCAAGACCCTACACCCAAATATCCACGGCGGTCTCCTCGCTCGTCGTGACTTGGATAGCCACTTGGAAGCGGCTAAAGACAACAAGATTGAGCTTATTGACCTTGTTGTGGTAAATCTTTACCCATTCAAGGAAACCATTCTTAAACCAGACGTGACTTATGCGGATGCCGTTGAAAACATTGATATCGGTGGTCCATCAATGCTTCGTTCAGCAGCGAAGAATCACGCCAGCGTAACCGTTGTGGTAGATCCTTCTGACTATGCTGTTGTGCTTGACGAATTGGCAGCAAATGGCGAAACGACTTACGAAACTCGTCAACGTTTGGCGGCTAAGGTTTTCCGTCACACAGCAGCTTATGATGCCTTGATTGCAGAGTATTTTACAGCTCAGGTCGGTGAGAGCAAGCCTGAAAAGTTGACCTTGACTTATGACCTCAAGCAAGCCATGCGTTACGGTGAGAACCCACAACAGGATGCGGACTTCTACCAAAAAGCCTTGCCAACGGATTACTCCATCGCTTCAGCCAAACAGCTTAACGGTAAAGAATTGTCCTTTAACAATATCCGCGATGCGGATGCTGCCATTCGTATCATTCGCGATTTCAAAAAACGTCCAACCGTTGTGGCTCTCAAACACATGAACCCGTGCGGTATCGGTCAAGCTGACGACATCGAGACTGCTTGGGATTATGCTTATGAATCTGACCCAGTTTCTATCTTTGGTGGGATTGTCGTTCTCAACCGTGAGGTAGATGCTGCGACAGCTGAGAAGATGCATGGTGTTTTCCTCGAGATCATCATCGCGCCGAGCTATACGGATGAAGCGCTAGCTATTTTGACTAATAAAAAGAAAAACTTGCGTATCCTAGAGTTGCCATTTGACGCTCAAGATGCGAGTGAAGTGGAAGCAGAATACACAGGTGTTGTCGGTGGACTTCTTGTGCAAAACCAAGACGTGGTCAAAGAAAGCCCAGCTGACTGGCAAGTGGTGACCAAACGCCAGCCAACTGAGACAGAAGCGACTGCCCTTGAGTTTGCTTGGAAAGCTATCAAGTATGTCAAATCAAATGGAATCATCGTGACTAATGATCACATGACACTTGGTGTTGGCCCAGGTCAAACCAACCGTGTGGCTTCAGTTCGTATTGCTATTGACCAAGCTAAAGACCGTCTTGACGGCGCTGTCCTTGCTTCAGATGCCTTCTTCCCATTTGCGGATAACGTGGAAGAAATCGCCAAAGCTGGTATCAAGGCCATCATTCAACCAGGTGGGTCAGTACGAGACCAAGAGTCTATCGAAGCTGCTGATAAATACGGCTTGACTATGGTCTTCACAGGCGTGAGACATTTTAGACATTAAGAAAATAAAAGGGAAGAAAACAGTTTCTTTCCTTTTTTTGCTTTAAAAGCGAAACGAAACAAGATTAAAACGAACGTTTATGGTATAATATTAGTAAATAATTCGCAAAAGAGGTTGAAAGATGAAGCTGTTAGTTGTCGGCTCGGGTGGTCGTGAACATGCCATTGCTAAGAAGTTGCTTGAGTCAAAAGACGTTGAAAAAGTCTTTGTAGCTCCTGGGAATGACGGGATGACTCTGGATGGTCTGGAATTGGTAAATATTTCTATTTCCGAACATTCTAAATTGATTGAGTTTGCAAAAGCCAACGATATTGCTTGGTCCTTCATTGGTCCAGATGACGCCCTTGCGGCTGGGATTGTGGATGAGTTCAATGCAGCTGGTCTCAAAGCCTTTGGTCCGACAAGATTGGCAGCGGAGCTGGAGTGGTCCAAGGATTTTGCTAAGGAAATCATGGTCAAGTACGGCGTTCCGACAGCAGCCTATGGCACATTTCTGACTTTGAGGAAGCCAAGGCCTATATCGAAGAAAAAGGCGCTCCAATCGTCGTTAAGGCAGACGGCTTGGCTCTTGGGAAAGGTGTCGTCGTTGCGGAGACAGTTGAGCAAGCAGTCGAAGCCGCTCACGAGATGCTTTTGGACAATAAATTCGGTGATTCAGGTGCGCGTGTGGTCATCGAGGAATTCCTTGATGGGGAAGAGTCTTCTCTTTTTGCCTTTGTCAATGGGGACAAGTTCTACATCATGCCGACGGCTCAGGACCATAAACGTGCCTATGACGGCGACAAGGGCTCTAACACGGGCGGTATGGGAGCTTATGCGCCAGTTCCTCACTTGCCACAGAGCGTGGTTGATACGGCGGTTGACACCATTGTCAAGCCAGTTCTTGAAGGGATGATTAAAGAAGGTCGTCCGTATCTTGGTGTCCTTTACGCGGGGCTTATCTTGACAGCTGATGGACCTAAGGTCATCGAGTTCAACGCTCGATTTGGAGATCCCGAAACTCAGATTATCTTGCCTCGTTTGACATCTGACTTTGCGCAAAATATCACGGATATTCTCGATGGCAAGGAGCCAAACATCACGTGGACGGACAAGGGTGTGACTCTGGGTGTGGTTGTCGCATCAAACGGCTACCCGCTTGACTATGAAAAAGGTGTTGAATTGCCAGCAAAAACCGAGGGAGATATCATCACCTACTATGCCGGAGCTAAGTTTGCGGAAAATAGCAGAGCACTGCTCTCAAACGGTGGACGTGTCTACATGCTAGTTACCACAGCAGACACTGTCAAAGACGGACAAAACATTATTTACAGTGAGCTCGCCCAACAAAACACAGAAGGTCTCTTTTACCGAACCGATATCGGAAGCAAGGCCATAAAAGATTAACAGATACTAAATTTGTCAATGGCGAGCGAAAGCGAGCTAATATAGGATAATCGTCGCAGTAGTGAAACTCCTAGTAGCAAAGCTACTAGGAGCGGAAAACTGGAGACCTAGGCTCCAGTTTTAGTAATGGAACGCCTTAGGCGGTCGCTTACGTCCGCACTACATTAGACGATTATTAAAAAAGGAGAAGAAATGAAACCAATTATTTCCATCATCATGGGCTCAAAATCCGACTGGGCAACCATGCAAAAAACGGCAGAAGTCCTAGATCGCTTTGGTGTAGCCTACGAAAAGAAAGTTGTCTCTGCCCACCGTACGCCAGACCTTATGTTCCGCCATGCTGAAGAAGCCCGTAGTCGTGGCATCAAGGTCATTATCGCAGGTGCAGGTGGCGCAGCCCATTTGCCAGGTATGGTAGCTGCCAAAACAACCCTGCCTGTCATCGGTGTACCAGTCAAATCACGTGCTCTTAGTGGAGTGGACTCGCTCTACTCTATCGTACAGATGCCGGGTGGTGTACCAGTCGCAACCATGGCTATCGGGGAAGCGGGTGCGACAAATGCGGCCCTCTTTGCCCTCCGTCTCCTCTCAGTAGAGGATCAAGCTATCGCGACAGCTTTGACAGATTTCGCAGAGGAGCAAGGAAAAATCGCAGAGGAGTCTACAAATGAGCTCATCTAAAACAATCGGAATTATTGGTGGCGGTCAGCTAGGGCAGATGATAGCCATTTCTGCTATCTACATGGGGCACAAGGTCATCGCGCTGGATCCTGCGGCGGATTGCCCGGCCTCTCGCGTGGCAGAGATCATCGTGGCACCTTATAACGATGTAAATGCTCTTCGTCAGTTGGCAGAGCGTTGCGATGTCCTGACTTATGAATTTGAAAATGTTGATGCAGACGGTTTGGATGCTGTTATCAAAGATGGTCAGCTTCCTCAAGGGACCGACCTGCTTCGCATCTCTCAAACCGGATCTTTGAGAAAGACTTCCTCTCAAACAAGGCCAAAGTCACTGTTGCACCTTACAAGGTTGTGGCCTCAAGCCAAGATTTGGCAGATATGGACCTGTCGAAAAACTATGTCCTCAAGACTGCGACTGGTGGCTACGATGGCCATGGACAAAAGGTCATTCGCTCAGTAGAAGATTTGGCAGAAGCCTATGCGCTAGCTGACTCAGCAGACTGTGTCTTGGAAGAATTTGTCAACTTCGACCTTGAGATTTCTGTCATCGTTTCAGGAAATGGCAGGGATGTGACGGTTTTTCCAGTTCAGGAAAATATCCACCGCAACAACATTCTTTCGAAAACCATTGTGCCAGCTCGCATTTCAGAAAGTCTAGCTGAAAAAGCTAAAGTTATGGCAGTGCGAATCGCTGAACAGCTGAGCTTGTCTGGAACTCTTTGCGTGGAAATGTTTGCGACAGCTGACGACATCATCGTCAATGAGATTGCTCCTAGACCACACAACTCTGGGCACTACTCTATCGAAGCCTGTGATTTTTCACAATTTGACACACATATCTTGGGCGTTCTCGGAGCGCCACTTCCAACTATCCAACTACATGCCCCAGCTGTCATGCTTAATGTTCTCGGCCAGCATGTCGAGGCTGCTGAAACATATGTGACAGAAAATCCAAGCGCCCACCTTCACATGTATGGTAAAATAGAAGCGAAGCACAACCGCAAGATGGGACATGTGACTTTGTTTAGTGATGTACCGGATAGCGTGGTTGAGTTTTAAATATAGACAATATGAGTAAGTTATATTATCTATCTAAATCCAATTTCTTAATCAATTTTCTGATACATGATTTAACAAGTTATTAAGATTGATATAAAAATGGACTATTTAATAATTGACCTGACTATGTAAAAAAATTACGAAGAGCTTCATCTAGGCTCAATTTCTAATGTATATAGATAATCTGATTTTTAAAGATAGAGTTATCTGATTTTACTGTTCTACTTTTTCCAGAATAAAAGATAAATATAAATTATATAAACAAATATAATTTATGAATTATTAATATGTGGGATTTAGAAAGGATATTTAATGCAGTATGGTTATAATCAAAGATTCAAAAATTTAAAAAAAGTAGACTTAGATATAGATTTTACTGATGTTGATTTTAGAACAATTGATCCAAAATGTATGTCAGGTTACCAATTGGAAGTCGTTGAAGAAGAGATTATAAAAAAAGTTTAAATTGTTTATTAGTAATGTTAATTCTAGCGATTCATTTTTTTACCTATTATAGAGGTACTCGATTAAAGCATATATATCCAGATGTAAGCTATATTTTTAAAAAAACGGATTAAATAAACTCTTTATTGTTGGGGATAAAGGAGTTGATTTTATTAAAAATCAACTTGGGGATAGTCAAAAATCAAATACTCTCAGAACAATTTAATAATGAGGAGTACTTATTGAATGAGATTAAAACAAAAATAAATATTGATGAGTTCTTTTTACCCTCAGATAAAAAAAGATGAGGTTGAGGTTATTGCAAGCAATTGTTCATAATTGTGGGAAAGAAACTTTCTCTGATTTTTAAATCTTATGTTTCCCATTATGTTTCAACTACAGTTGGAACTGGGAATTATAATATTGCAAAAAAGTTTTATTGATAACGAAGGTTTTATTATTTTTTTGGATTTGAAAAAAATCGGTAAATATTTTGTTAATTCGAAGGAATTGCAACTACTACTGAATAAGTCAGAAGAACATCAATATATCATTGATGTTGAGCAAGAAATTATGATTGAGAATGTTTTGTGGCCTTCAAATATTTTTTTGGATTATTTTATATACATAATGATAAAAGGATGTTTATCATTAATCCTTGGTTGGTCGTGAAATTGCAACAAAGTGAAACTATGGAAATTGTTGCTAAAGATTCTTTTTGATCCTTTAATTTATGTAGACCAAAGCAATTTTGATAATATTTATAAGGAGTTGGGATACGGAGAATATCTATGTAGACCATATTAAGCAATAGATATTTAACCGATGTTAATTTTTGTTTGAAAAAGAAAGGGAAAAGAGGCCTGTATTCGCTTAGCTAGATACAAGTTAGAGTAATATTTATGATTCAAATTATTGTCAATGCTTTGGTTGAGAAAGATAAGACTGGAGCAGTCGTCGAAGTCTTGTATGCTAGTGGTGATCACGAAAAAGTGAAAGTCAAATATAAAGAGCTAGTTGCTCAATACCCCGAAAACTATTTGGCAATTTATAATGTCCCTCTGGATACGGATTTGAATACACTAGATCATTACCCGTCTGTATGGATTGGGAAAGAGGGATTTGAGTTGTAAGTGAGGATTTTAATTATAAAATTTGCTATCTTTCCCCTGTAAGGAAGGCTAGTAGTGCTGAGAGGGTAATTATCGCTAAAATGTAGAGAATATTCATATTTTTTTAATTATTTCAAATGAAAGTAAATGAATAGGAGATATACATTCTTATATAAAAATAAAATTAGAGAGGTGGTTTATGGAGAATAACAATCTGCAGCTTACTCCGAAACAATGGATAAGTATTGGTTCATTTTTCTTTAATAATGGTACTGAATTATTATTTTAAAAAAATCCAGAATTATTATTTATTTTTATTCAGCGGATATTATTTCTTTATGTTAGTACTTTGGTGGAGAAAAATTATAAAAAGAGTGGACAAATACAATAAAACTTAGAAAAAAAGGATTCGGAAGCGTTTCTATTTTTTTACGTAACAGAATTAGGATATAAAAACTGATATTATCAAGAGACGAAAAAAATTGGCAAAGTCATTGTGATAACTGCATACGGAATATTTTTTTGCATTGGGAATATTATTCTATTTATTTAACAGAATTGGATTAAATTTACATAAAAATAAAAAAATTTTTAGGAGTTGGTATAGATGTTGTAAGTCTGATAGTTATGTTATTGGTACTGATTGCTGTTCTATTAAATATGAGATACTATTGGACGAGTTTATATTATTATGTAATTCCCATAGTTTCTCTGGGGGCTGTCATCAGTTAAAATTGATGATATTGGATCTACAGAATCAATTATTAGATATTTTTTTCTTTTTTTAATAATAATGTATTTGGTTTTTTTACTTTGTTGTTACCGATTCCTTATCTTAGAAAAAGTGACTAGTTCAACACTAATTTTTTTGGAGCATTATTATCAATTATAATTCCAACCTTAATGGAGCATATACTATCTAATTATATTATAGGTCAGTTTAATCAATCAACCATGATAATGCATAAATTTTCAAATGTTTTACCTAATGAATTTAATGATATGTTGCACAAAAAGTGGATATATTGATGAGATTAATGAAATTATTGAGTTAATATTTTTAGTAATTTTTAAAAAAAGCAAACTAAAAAAATATTTTCAACTATTAATTTTTTTATGGTTATCTGGATATGTACTTGGTAGTTTTATTATTAATATTAAATTGAAATTAGGTGAAATAAGGGCCTCTAGTATATATGATAAAATAATATATGGCAAAAAAAGTTACATATAATACTTTTAAGAGACGTAGTGTATTTTGGAGGAGACTCCTATAAAAAAATCGTATTATTGATAATGTTGTCTTTAGGACGATTATATATAACAAGGAATCAAAAAAAGAATTCTTGGAAGTAGAGCATCATTGGATTATAAAATTATTATTAGATTTTTTTGGAGATGGTGTTTAAAAAATTTACAGCAGTGCATTCAATAAGATATGGAATAATCTTGCGGCATCATACTTAATAGAATATGTTTTTGTTTCCAATGTTTATAACAGAAAAATAGATAATCAATTTTAAAAGTAAGGAAGGGAATCAAATTCCATTAATTTGATCTTGGGCGTCTAATCTTTGATAGATCAAAAAATAAAGTAACAAGAGTGTTGTATTCAATAAAACTGAATGCGAGCCACGAACTTAATCGATTGTTATGATTCAACCCATAGTCAATGCATTTATAATAAAAAGAGAAGACTGAGGCAGTTGTCGAAGTCTTGTATCTAGCAGCAATTACGAGAAGGCAAAAGCTAGATTTGGTGAGCTAACTACTCAATATCTTGAAAACTCTTTAGCAGTTTATGATTTACAGCTGAATACAGATTTGAATACATTAGTTCACTATCGATCTGTGTGGATTGGGAAAGAGGAGTTTGAGTGAATGATAAAACTAAAAAAATAGAATCAGCCTTTCGAAGCCTTGGCTATGATGTTAAAAAGATTTAAAGAAGGTGGCGAAGGCATTATATATCAGGCGGAAAAAGAACAAAATCTTTATGCTATCAAAGTTATTAAAGATTTAAGAACGGAAAAGGTTAAAAGATATAAACAGGAAATTGAAAGTGTTCAAGAATTAGATCATCCCAATGTCATGAAACCTAATTATGGAGAGTTATTGATTGATGGTGAAAAAGTTCAGTACAGTATCATGCCATTCTATGAAAAATGATTTAAAAAAAGATTATTCCCCAATTATTAGATTATGAGCAGATTTTTAACATTATTATTGAACTTGGAGAAGCTTTAAAGTACATTCATAGCAAAGGTATTATACACAGGGATTTAAAGCCAGAAAATGTATTGATTGCGGACGACGGACATCTAGTTTTAACGGATTTTGGTATTGCACATTTCAAAGATTCTAATCTAACTAAGAAAAAATGATTTGTTAAATAATAGAGTATATCTGGCTCCTGAACAATATATTAAAGGTAATGCCCAAAATGTGACTCAAGCAGCAGACATTTATTCATTTGGATTAATTATTAATGAGTGCTTTACTAAGAGAGTCGCGCACGGTGACAATCCCTGGTTAATAAGTGATGAGTATCCATTTTTATTTGAATTTGATAATATAGTCAAAAAGATGTTAAGGCAAGATGCTGACAAAAGAATAAGTATCAATTGTGCTTTAAGTTTATTGAAAGAAGCTAGAGAAACTCTATCTGAAGGCTTAGATTTCCTTAGTTGTGATTTGATGGATGGATCTCCAGAAGATTTATCTCCAGAGGAACTAGGAAGTGTTTTAAGTCAAGCTAGCAAAGATGTTTATTTTGCGACTAAATTTAAGCTAGATGATATCGCTAAACAATATGAGTTGAATTACCATAAAAAAATATTGGATTTAGTGTCTCGCCTTACTTAAAAAAATTAGCTGCAGGTTATAAAATTTTAGATATTTGTCGTGAAAAATTTATCTATGAAACTAAATATGAAAGTGGTCCATCTCTTTCATTTCTTGACGAAAGAGAGCATCAAGATCTTTATGATAGATTAGAGAGGGTTCTCAACACATATATGGTTTCAGGAAATGAGCTCTATGGACAAATAAAAAATATTTTTTTCAGCATGTTTAGATTATCATGCTGAAAAAAATTCTAGAACAAATTGAAGATGAACAATGGATGTTTGAAAAAAACTGTTTTATCATATAGAAAATGCACCTATACTTTGGTTAAGGACGTTTTTATTAGAACTGGGTATTGAACAGAGTGAATTAGAAGATAATATTGTGATAAATTGGGGTAGAACATTGACGTATTCAGACAATGAGACAGAGTTGTCTTTGTTTAAAAAAAGATACTGAATTTGAAAGAATTCAATATAAGAATATTGAATTGATTTGTCAAGAGATTATAAAACAATGGGCTATGTCATATGATTATCTTGATGATAAAACTATTAGATTTATATTTACAGATGAACATCAATTTGAAAAATTTTTAAAGACTTTGCATCTAATATAACAAAAATCAAATCATAATCTGAGGTTAGATTTCAATGATGATATTATTCAAAAAAATCTAAGGTCATTGATGATGAAATTATTCTGGACTTAAAAAAATCTTTTGGGAGATTGATTCAATTTTAGCAAAGATACTTGGTTTTAGAAAAATAAATTAAAAATTTTTCAGTAGTTGTTTAAACGCTCAAAAATAAACTAAAAAAATATAGAAAGGAACAAGGGCATTCGTATTCACTAAAACTGAATACGGGCTACAGACTTGATTAATTCCTATGATTCAACTCATCGTAAATGCTTTTGTCGAAAAAGAGAAGACGGGAGCAGTCGTTGAAGTCTTGTATGCTAGTGGCGATCACAAAAAAGTGAAAGCTAAGTATGAAGAGCTGACTGCTCAATTTCCTGAAAACTATTTAGCTATCTATGATGTCCCGCTGGATACGGATTTGAATACACTGGATCATTATCCATCTGTGTGTATTGGGAAAGAAGAATTTGAATAAACCGACTGTCGGTTGTTAACTGATGTGAAACATCAAAAGAAAGGAAAATAAACATGATTGATAGATATAGCCGCCCTGAGATGGCGAACATTTGGAGTGAAGAAAATAAATACCGTGCTTGGCTTGAGGTGGAAATCTTGGCTGATGAGGCATGGGCTGAGTTGGGAGAAATCCCTAAGGAAGATGTGGCTTTGATTCGCGAAAAAGCGGACTTTGACATCGACCGTATTTTGGAGATTGAGCAGGAGACTCGCCACGATGTGGTGGCCTTCACACGTGCGGTTTCTGAGACTCTTGGAGAAGAGCGCAAGTGGGTTCACTATGGTTTGACTTCTACTGATGTGGTGGATACGGCCTACGGTTACCTTTACAAGCAGGCCAACGACATCATTCGTCGTGACCTTGAAAACTTCACCAACATTATCGCTGACAAGGCGAAAGAACACAAGTTCACTATCATGATGGGTCGTACTCATGGTGTGCACGCTGAGCCGACAACATTTGGTCTTAAATTGGCCACTTGGTACAGCGAAATGAAGCGCAACATCGAGCGTTTCGAGCATGCGGCGGCTGGTGTAGAAGCTGGTAAGATTTCGGGTGCGGTTGGGAACTTTGCCAACATCCCACCATTCGTTGAAAAATACGTCTGCGACAAATTGGGTATCCGTGCTCAAGAAATCTCTACACAGGTCCTTCCTCGTGACCTTCACGCTGAGTACTTTGCAGTTCTTGCTAGCATCGCAACTTCTATCGAGCGTATGGCAACGGAAATCCGTGGTCTTCAAAAATCTGAGCAACGCGAAGTAGAAGAGTTCTTTGCTAAAGGGCAAAAAGGGTCTTCAGCAATGCCTCACAAACGTAACCCTATCGGTTCTGAAAACATGACAGGTCTGGCGCGTGTTATTCGTGGCCACATGGTAACAGCTTATGAAAACGTCGCTCTCTGGCACGAACGTGATATCTCGCACTCATCAGCTGAGCGCATCATCACACCAGATACGACTATTCTGATCGACTACATGCTCAACCGTTTTGGAAATATCGTCAAGAACTTGACAGTCTTCCCAGAAAACATGATCCGCAACATGAACTCAACATTTGGTCTTATCTTCAGTCAACGTGCCATGTTGACCTTGATTGAGAAAGGCATGACCCGTGAGCAAGCCTATGACTTGGTGCAACCAAAAACAGCTTACTCTTGGGATAACCAAGTAGACTTCAAACCGCTTCTCGAAGCAGATCCAGAAGTAACTTCACGCCTCACTCAAGAGGAAATCGATGAAATCTTCAACCCTGCATACTACACCAAACGAGTAGATGATATCTTTGAACGTATCGGACTTGGTGACTAATCATAACAATAAAAAGCGAGATTCAATCTCGCTTTTTTGTACGCTTATCGAAGAGGTTTAGTCTTCTTTTCTCTTAGTCAGTCCGTAGGCTGCTAGAGTCGCCATGAGTCCTGCTGCGACCAAGGCTGCAGAGTCTTGACTTCCTGTTGCAGGGAGTTGTTTCATCTGCTTTGGCAGTAGTTGGTGCAGTTTGCTCAGCTTTCTCAACGGCAGTGCCGACTTCAACAACTTGAGTGACCGCTTCCTGTGTTACCACGCTATTGACAAGAGTTCTTTCTTCTTTTCCATCAGCAGTAGTGCTGACAGAGTAGAAGGCAGTCTGGTGGCCGTTAGCTCCTTTAGTAACAACTTGCGTTTGTCCTTTTGGTAATTGAGGATTTTTACGTGTCACAGTAGTGAATGGAATCTCTTCTTCTTGGATGTCCAGTCTCGGTTTTGTTTCTGCAGCTGGAGCAAGACCGTGTTCATCCCCTTACATGGGTTACAAGGGTTCCGACTTCAATAACTTGGGTCACTGCTTCTTGAGTCACAAGGCTATCTACAAGAGTTTTCACTTCCTTACCGTCAGCACTAGTGCTCACAGAGTAGTAATGACTGCGACGACCGTTAGCGCCTTTAGTAACGACTTGAGTCTTCCCTTTGAGCAAGAGTGGATTTTCACGTGTCACAGTAGTGAACGGAATCTCTTCTTCTTGGATATCCAGTCTTGGTTTCGCTTCGGAAGCTGGAGCAAGGCCACTTTCATCCCCTTTGTGGGTAATAGGGGCACCGATTTCAACCACTTGGGTCACAGGTTCTTTGGTTACTTGACTATCTAGAACGGTTTCTGTTTTCTTACCATTTTCAGTAAGGACAGAGATGTAATGAGTGCGTTCGCCATCTACACCTGGTGTGACAATCTTTTCTTGCTTAGCTGGGAGGTTTGGATTTTCCTTCTTGATAACTTCAAATGGAATCTTTTCTGCTCTTGTGATGAGTTCCGGTTTGGTTTCAACATTGGCAGCTAGTTCATTTTCATCGAGGCTTCCTGAGTGAGTTGCCGCTGGTTTGAGGTCTAGGCGGGCTGCTTTGAGTTTAGCTACAAGAGCGTCTAACTCGGCTTGTTTGCTGCGATTGAGGTTGTAGTTGAGAGCCTCTTTAGCTGCATTTAGGGCATCGAGACTTTCTTTGCTGTATCCTTCCAAGTTAGTAGGGATTTGAGCTAGCTCCTCACGGAGAGCATTGTAGTCAGCGCGGAAGTAGTCTTTGTTGTGGTCTGCAAAGGCAGTCATGAGTTCAAAGATTTCTTCTTCCTTGTACTCAGCACTTGGTCTATCTGCCCAGATAGCAAGCATACTACCAATAGTAGGAAGGTCAACTTCAGGGTATTTAGTTGATGCTAGTTGATTAAATGGAGTTTTCTCGGTATTTTCGAGAGCTTTTTTGAGGAAGCCACCGCCATCTTCTGGTTTTTGACCGAGAATGTAGTACCAGTCCCCGTTGGTATTAAGGAATTTATAGCCTTTACTTGCAAGGTACTGTGGAGATGCAAGGTTGTAGCCCCACCATCCTTTAGACCAGTAAGAGATGATGACATCCTTGTCAAACTCAACATCATCCTTGTCCTCGTAGTAGAAACCATCGTTGAAGGCCATTGGTTGAAGGCCTCTTTCTTTAGCCATAGCAGCAAGAGTGTTGGCATATTCAGCAAACTTGCCATAGAGTCCATACCATTTGAGGTAGTACCAACCTTGAGCGTTGGTAGCGTCATTAGCGTATTCGTCTGTACCGTAGTTAAAGATCTTAGTCTTGCCCGCAAAGAAGTCCATGTACTTGCCGATGAGGGGCTTTGACAAAGTTCATCGCTTCTTCATTTTCAAGGTCCATGGTTGTTTTGGAGACTTTATCAAAATTAGCTTGAGGGTTTTGGATACCTAATTTTTTTCCATAGCGACAAGCATGGCATCCATGTGACCTGGGCTGTTGATCGCTGGAATTAGTCCAATACCTTTTTGATTTTTGCGTACTCAATCAATTCAGTGATTTCTGCTTGGCTAAGAGTGGTTCCGTTTGGATCATCGTAGTAAGCTTTTGTCCCTTCAATGATGGCATTTTTGACATCGTCACTTGCATAAGTTTTGCCGTTAGCAGTGATAGTCATGTCATCAAGTAGGAAGCGAAGTCCATCATTTCCTAGGAGGAGATGCACGTCAGAATATCCAAGTTCACTAGCTTTATCAATGATACGTTTGAGTTGTTCAGCTGAGAAGTACTTACGTCCAGCGTCGATTGAGATGACCTTGTTTTTGGCAAGTTTTTCAACTTCACGTTTCGCGTCTTCTTCTTTTTGAGCTTCTGGAGTGAAGGTCAAGTTGCTAACAGCTTCTTGGAGTTTCGCGATTGCTTGGTCAATCGTGTCCTGTTGGGCACGACTGAGGTTGCTATCGAGTGAGCGAATGGCTTTTTCAGCTTCTTTGACAGCTGCGACACTTTCTGCAGTATAGCGGTTAAGGTCTGTTGGAACTTCTTTAAGGGCTTGCTCAGCAGACTCGTAGTCAGCCGCAAAGTATTCAGCATTTGCATTTGCGAAATGACGCATGAGTTTGAAGAGACGTGATGGAGAATAACGTTGAGCTGGGTCATCGGCCCAAGCAGCTACCATACCACCGATGAACGGAATATCTGCTCCTTCAGATTTTGGTACAGAAGTGATTGGAGTGTTCTTGATTCCATTGAGTCCTTGGTCCAGGTTGTACCAACCTTGACCATCCGCATTTCGTCCGAGAACATAGTACCAAGCATCGTTGGTATTCAAGATTTGGTGGCCTTTTTCCACTAGAAGTTTAGAAGAAGCGACGTCGTATCCGCCCCATCCACCAGTCCACATAGAAACGATGATATCTTTATCAAAGGTTCCAAAGCTTGTATCGCTATTGTAGTAAATGCCATCGTTGAAAGCCATTGGCTTAAGACCGTGAGATTTGACGATGTGAGCAAGGTCATTAGCGTAAGTGATGAATTTACTATATTTTCCTTGTGTTTGAAGGACAGTCCAACCTTTAGCGTTTGTCGCATCGTTAGCATACTCGTCTAGCCCGATGTTGAAGATGTCAGATTTGCCAGCGAAGTAAGCTGCATACTTGTCGATTAAAGCTTTTGTGAATTCAACCGCCTCTTTGTTATCAAGGTCAACAGTACGAGCAGATTCTTTCCCAAGTAGTTGAAGTTCGGTTTTTGGATGCCTAGTTCTTTCATAGCATGCAAAATGGCATCCATGTGCCCAGGGCTATTAACGGTTGGGATTAGTCCGATACCTTTATCTTTAGCATAGTTAATCAAGTCCGTCATTTGGCTCTCTGTTAAATGGTTGCCGTTTGGGTCCTTGTAGTAGGCATCAGTTCCATTTTCGAGGGCACGTTTGACATCATCGCTTGCATAGGTTTTGCCATTGGCTTTGATGGTCATGTCGTCCAGCATGAAACGCATGCCATCATTTCCAACTAGTAAATGAAGATCAGTATAACCGTAGTGTTTTGCTTTGTCGATGATTTCTTTGAGTTGATCTGGAGAAAAGTACTTACGTCCAGCATCAATTGAGATCATTTTTCTTTTAGCCAGTTTTTCATTTACCTGAGGTGCTCGTTCAGTGTTAGGAGCGTCTGCTGCAGGTGTGGCTGCTTCATTTTTCTTTTCTGAAGGAGTGTTTTCTACAGGAACTTCAGTTGGAGCAGGGCTTTCTTTATCAGTAGTCGGGGTAGGGCTAGCATTTTCTGTCACAGCTGGTGCAGTTGTTTCTTCCGTTTTTGGAGCAACTGTATGAGGAGCCTCCGTGTCTTCTTTGACATCCTCTTTTATAGGCTCTTCAGCCTTTTCTTCCAGTTTTTCTGGGGCCTTGGACTCTCCAGCTTCTTCGGATGTTTGTGGACTCTTCTGGACAGTTTGAACTGTTTCCTCAGCTGTTGGAGCTAGAGTAATCTCGTCGGCAGCTACGACTTGTGCGCTAAAAGCAAATCCTATAAGTACAGAAGCTGCTCCAACCGCGTATTTACGAATGGAGAAGCGCTGTTTCTTTTCTAGTTTCATGACAAAACCTCCTTGTTGTTATCGCATATGATAGCGTTTACATAAAACTAATTTTATTTTATTATCTAAGGGGTAAAATGTCAAGTGGCTTTATATAAGAACTATAATAAATGGAGGAAAACATAAGATTTAGGAGAAAAATTGTAATAAAAAGATAAAGATAGAAGGAAAAATGAAGTGAGTATTTAACTTGTTTTTAGTAAAAACGCTACTAATTAAATAAGAACCTTTCATGGCATTTTCACAGCTTCTTTCTCGTGCTATAATAAATGCAGAAAAAGCCTGAGCTAGGCTCAAGCTTTTTCTTAATGTCCTCGGTTACATGAGATGAATTTGATTTTGTAGTAGTCTGCTCGCTTGTAAGTTTCACTATAGGCAAGGACTTGGCCGGTAGCCTCAAGCTTCGTAGTTTTTGTTTGGAAGACAGTTGGGAATTGTGTATCGATTCCAAGTACAGAAGCAGCGTGCTCTGGTGTTGGGAAGGCAATTTCGTTGATTTCCTCAAAATGCTCATCATTCATGTGAATGCGGTAATCCAATTTGAAACGTTTATAGATAGAGCTATAATAATCAAGATTTGGATAGTTAGCATTGATATATTGTTCAGGAACATAAGATGTGTGGAAGATATAAGTGACGTCATTTGTTTGACGAATGCGTTCAATCTTATAATAGAACTGATCTCCACGTAGTCCAAGTTTCTCTAAGTATTCAAGCTTGTTTCCACGCTCGACAGAAAGGACAGTTACTTTATCGTCTTTTGTTTCAAAGATTTCAACATCTGAAAACTCAACGAGCTTATGCTTACGTGCACGTGAAACGAAAGTTCCTTTCCCTTGTTGGCGCACAATATAGCCGTCTTTGGCAAGGTCATTTAAAGCACGAACAACTGTGATTGAACTAACGTCGTACATCGCGATCAATTCTGCTTCTGTATAAAATTTATCTCCACTCGCAAATTGACCTGAGATGATTTTTGTTTTTTTAATTCATCTTTAATATATTGGTATTTGGGAATAGCCATAATTTCACCTCGATTCTCTTTTCTCCATCTTGATTTTACCACAAATACAAAGAAAAATAGTAGTATTTAGGTAAAAAAATTAAAATAACCTATTAAAAAAATATTATGTTACATATAAAAACGATTCTCTTGTGAATTTGTGAATTATAAAACATGAAAAGGTTTTTTTATACGTTTTTTTGATAGTCGAAGTAAAAAGATAAGTAAAAAGAAAAAAATTTTAAATAATTTTTCTAAAAACCTATTGACAAATGCAAAATATTTGATTATATTTAATATTATAATAAATGAAAGCGCAAACTTAAATAGTCAGAGGTAGAAACATGACAAGATTTAAAATTGAGGACGATTTCTATTTAGATGGAAAACCGTTCAAGATTTTGTCCGGCGCCATTCATTATTTTAGAATTCCAGCGGAGGATTGGTATCATTCGCTCTACAACTTAAAAGCGCTTGGCTTTAATACAGTCGAGACTTATGTAGCATGGAATTTACACGAACCTGTTGAAGGGGAGTTTAATTTTGAAGGTGCTATGGATTTGGAGAGATTCCTCCAAATCGCACAGGATTTGGGTCTCTACGCCATTGTGCGTCCGTCTCCATTTATCTGTGCTGAGTGGGAGTTCGGTGGTTTACCAGCTTGGCTCTTAACTAAGAACATGCGAATCCGTTCATCCGATCCGGCTTATGTTGAAGCAGTTGCTCGCTATTATGACCAATTATTACCAAGGCTTGTGCCTCGCTTGTTGGAAAATGGCGGAAACATTCTCATGATGCAAGTCGAAAATGAATATGGATCTTATGGAGAAGATAAGTCTTATCTGAGAGCGATTCGAAAATTGATGGAAGATCGTGGAATTAATTGTCCACTATTTACTTCAGACGGTCCTTGGAGGGCTACTCTGAAAGCTGGAACTTTGATAGAAGATGATCTCTTTGTGACAGGGAACTTCGGTTCTAAGGCTCCTTACAACTTTTCACAAATGCAAGAATTCTTTGATGAGTATGGCAAAAAATGGCCCCTCATGTGTATGGAATTCTGGGATGGCTGGTTCAATCGTTGGAAAGAACCCATCATCACGCGTGATCCAAAAGAGTTGGCAGAAGCTGTTCGAGAGGTGTTAGAGCAAGGCTCCATCAACCTTTATATGTTCCATGGCGGAACAAACTTTGGTTTCATGAATGGTTGCTCGGCTCGAGGAACTCTAGACTTGCCACAAGTTACATCTTACGATTATGATGCCCTTCTTGATGAAGAAGGAAATCCAACTGCTAAATACCTAGCAGTCAAGAAGATGATGGCAACACACTTCCCAGAGTATCCACAATTGGAACCACTTTACAAGGAAAGCATGGAAATGGAATCCATTCCACTAGTCGAAAAAGTCTCCTTGTTTGAAACCCTGGATAGTCTGGCAAGTCCAACTGAAAGTCTCTATCCAAAAGCGATGGAAGAACTTGGTCAAAGTTATGGCTACCTTCTCTATCGTACCGAAGCAAGTTGGGATGCAGAAGAGGAACGTCTCCGTATCATCGATGGACGTGACCGAGCTCAACTCTATGTAGATGGTCAATGGATCGCCACTCAATACCAGACAGAAATTGGTGAAGATATCTACTGTCAGGGAAATCGAGAAGGCTTTTCAGAGATTGACATCTTGGTCGAAAATATGGGGCGTGTCAACTATGGACATAAGTTCTTGGCAGATACGCAACGTAAAGGAATTCGCACAGGTGTCTGCAAGGATCTACACTTCATGTTAAATTGGAAACAATATCCACTTCCATTGGATAATCCTGAGAAAATTGATTTTTCTCAAAAAGGATGGACAGAAGGACAACCAGCCTTTTACGCTTTCGACTTTACAGTCGAAGAGCCTAAGGATACCTACTTAGATTTATCTGAGTTTGGTAAGGGAGTTGCCTTTGTCAACGGGCGTCACCTAGGACGTTTCTGGAATGTCGGCCCTGACCCTCTCACTTTATATCCCTCATAGCTATCTCAAGCAAGGTGATAACCGCATCATCATCTTTGAAACTGAAGGTGAATATAAAGAAGAGATTCATTTAACTCGTAAACCTACACTAAAAACACATAAAGGGGGAAAAACTTATGACAATTGTAGGATGCCGTATCGATGGACGTTTGATCCACGGTCAAGTAGCCAATCTTTGGGCAGGGAAACTAAACGTTTCACGCATTATGGTTGTAGACGATGAAGTCGTTAACAACGATATTGAAAAGAGCGGCTTGAAACTTGCTACACCACCAGGTGTGAAACTTAGTATCTTGCCAATTGAGAAAGCGGCAGCGAATATCCTTGCTGGTAAATACGATAGCCAACGTCTCTTTATCGTTGCACGTAAACCAGACCGTTTCCTTGGTTTGGTTGAAGCAGGTGTTCCGCTTGAAACACTCAATGTTGGCAATATGTCTCAAACACCAGAAACTCGCCCTATCACGCGTTCTATCAACGTGGTAGATAAGGATGTGGAAGACTTCCACAAACTGGCAGAAAAAGGTGTGAAACTCACTGCTCAAATGGTTCCAAATGATCCAGTTTCAGACTTTTTGAGCTTATTAAAATAGGAAAAAATTTTTAGGAGGTCATTGTTATGATACAATGGTGGCAAATTTTACTTCTCACTTTGTACTCAGCTTATCAAATCTGTGATGAGTTGACAATCGTTTCATCTGCAGGTTCCCCTGTATTCGCTGGTTTCATTACCGGTTTGATCATGGGAGATGTGACAACTGGTTTGTTTATCGGTGGTAGCTTGCAGTTGTTCGTTCTCGGGGTTGGTACCTTCGGTGGCGCTTCTCGTATCGACGCAACTTCTGGTGCGGTTCTCGCAACAGCATTCTCTATCTCTCAAGGTATTGATACAGATCTTGCGATCACAACAATCGCTGTACCAGTAGCAGCACTTTTGACATACTTCGACGTTCTTGGACGTATGACTACTACTTTCTTTGCACACCGTATTGATGCTGCAATCGAACGCTTTGACTACAAAGGTATCGAGCGCAACTACCTACTTGGTGCAGTGCCTTGGGCTCTTTCACGTGCCCTTCCAGTATTCTTCGCCCTTGCTTTTGGTGGAGAATTCGTACAAGGTGTTGTAAACCTTGTTAAAGAATACCAATGGGTTGCAGACGGTTTGACACTTGCAGGACGTATGCTTCCAGGTCTCGGATTTGCAATCTTGCTTCGTTACCTTCCAGTTAAACGTAACCTTCACTACCTTGCAATGGGATTCGGTTTGACAGCTATGTTGACTGTTCTTTACTCATATGTAACAGGTCTTGGTGGAGCTGTTGCGGGTATCCTTGGTACTCTTCCTGCTGATGTTGCTGAAAAGATTGGCTTTGCTAACAACTTCAAAGGTTTGTCTATGATCGGTATCTCTATCGTAGGTATCTTCCTTGCAGTTGTTCACTTTAAGAACAGCCAAAAAGTAGCTGTAGCAGCACCTTCTACACCATCAGAAAGTGGGGAAATCGAAGATGACGAATTCTAATTACAAACTTACAAAAGAAGATTTTAATCAAATCAACAAACGTAGCTTGTTTACTTTCCAATTAGGTTGGAACTATGAGCGTATGCAAGCTTCTGGTTACCTTTACATGATCTTGCCTCAATTGCGTAAAATGTATGGGGATGGAACTCCTGAATTGAAAGAAATGATGAAAGTTCATACTCAATTCTTCAATACTTCTCCATTCTTCCACACAATTATCGCTGGTTTTGACCTTGCCATGGAAGAAAAAGATGGTGTGGGTTCAAAAGATGCCGTTAACGGTATCAAGACAGGTTTGATGGGACCATTCGCTCCTCTTGGAGACACAATCTTTGGTTCACTTGTACCTGCTATCATGGGATCTATCGCAGCAACTATGGCTATCGCTGGCCAACCATGGGGTATCTTCCTTTGGATCGCTGTTGCAGTTGCATATGACATCTTCCGTTGGAAACAATTGGAATTTGCCTACAAAGAAGGGGTTAACCTTATCAACAACATGCAAAGTACTTTGACAGCTTTGATTGATGCTGCATCTGTACTTGGTGTCTTCATGATGGGTGCTCTTGTAGCAACAATGATCAACTTTGACATTTCTTACAAATTGCCAATCGGTGAAAAGATGATTGACTTCCAAGACATCTTGAACTCAATCTTCCCACGCTTGCTTCCAGCAATCTTTACTGCCTTTATCTTCTGGTTGCTTGGTAAGAAAGGTATGAACTCTACTAAAGCGATCGGTATCATTATCGTTCTTGCAGTAGGTCTTCATTCATCGGTAAATTCTTGCTTGGAATGGGCGCATAATTTATGGTGAAATCGTTAATTTTGGTGAGTCATGGTCGTTTCTGTGAAGAACTTAAAGGTAGCACGGAAATGATTATGGGTCCACAAGACAACATTCATACAGTGGCTCTTCTTCCAGAAGATGGTCCAGAAGAATTTACTGCAAAATTTGAAGCTGCTATCGAAGGATTGGATGATTTCCTAGTCTTTGCAGATCTTCTCGGTGGTACACCATGTAACGTGGTGAGCCGCTTGATCATGGAAGGTCGCAACGTGGAACTCTACGCAGGAATGAATCTGCCAATGGTGATTGAATTTATCAATGCTAGCCTTACAGGTGCAGATGCGGACTATAAGAGCCGTGGTGCAGAAAGCATTGTAAAAGTCAATGATCTGTTAGCTGGCTTCGATGATGACGAAGATGAATAAGATGTGACAACGTAAAAATCACAGGGAAAATAGGCGATAGGAGGACGGAGCGATGCTCCGACGATAATCGGTCTTTCCCCAAGATTTTAGTTGGAACTCAATTCAATAAGATGAGATAACGACTAAATCGTTAGAACAGCTTGTATAGAATATACATGGGAATGGGAGTAAATCCCATTCCCATATTTTCAATAGGAATGAAACAATAATAGATTAGAGGAACTCTATGCTAAATTACACAAAAGAAGAATTACTTGAACTGGGTGCAGAAATCACGACTCGTGAAATCTACCAACAGCCTGATGTATGGAAAGAAGCTTTTGAAGTCTATCAAGCGAAATGTGAAGAAATTGCAGCCTTTCTGCAAGGTATCGCTGATAGACATGACTATATCAAGGTCATCTTGACGGGTGCTGGTACTTCTGCTTATGTGGGAGATACCTTGGTGCCTTACTTTAAGGAAGTCTATGATGAACGCAAATGGAATTTCAATGCCATTGCGACAACTGATATTGTTGCCAATCCAGAAATCTATCTGAAAAAAGATGTGGCAACTGTCCTTGTATCCTTTGCTCGTAGCGGAAATTCACCTGAAAGTGTGGCAACAGTTGATTTGGCTAAAGCCTTGGTGGACGACCTCTATCAAGTGACTATTACTTGTGCAGCAGAAGGGAAATTGGCTCTTCAAGCTCATGGCGATGACCGCAATCTCTTGCTCTTGCAACCGGCTGCTTCTAATGACGCTGGATTTGCTATGACTTCTAGCTTTACATCTATGATGTTGACAGCTCTCTTGGTCTTTGATCCTACAGAATTTGCTGTTAAAGCTGAACGTTTTGAAGTTGTGGCTAGCCTTGCCCGTAAAGTTCTAGACAATGCAGCAGATGTCAAAGAGCTGGTTGACATTGACTTTAACCGTGTTATCTACCTGGGCGCTGGTCCTTTCTTTGGACTTGCTCATGAAGCTCAGCTCAAGATTTTGGAACTAACAGCTGGTCAAGTTGCGACCATGTATGAAAGTCCAGTTGGCTTCCGTCACGGTCCAAAATCACTGATCAACGAAGAGACAGTTGTTTTGGTCTTTGGCACAACGTCAAACTACACTCGCAAGTACGACTTGGACTTGGTTCGTGAAGTGGCTGGTGACCAGATTGCTCGTCGTGTCGTTCTTTTGAGTGATCAAGCCTTTGGTCTTGAAAATGTCAAAGAAGTGGGCCTTGGTTGTGGCGGTGTCTTGAACGATATTTACCGTGTCTTCCCTTACATCGTATATGCTCAACTCTTTGCCCTTTTGACTTCGCTTAAGGTCGAAAATAAACCAGATACACCGTCTCCTACAGGTACCGTAAACCGTGTGGTACAAGGTGTGATCATTCATGACTATCAAAAGTAAGGAAGTGTCTATTAGTAAATTACAATTAAGTCCTAATAAAGTAGCTTGCTTGCAAAAACTCTCTGATGAGAACGGCATTATCTCAGCTCTTGCCTTTGACCAACGTGGCGCTTTGAAACGCCTTATGGCTCAATACCAAACAGAAGAGCCAACAGTTGCTCAAATGGAAGAACTTAAAGTATTGGTTGCAGATGAATTGACAAAATACGCATCATCAATGCTCCTTGACCCTGAGTATGGTCTTCCAGCTACAAAAGCGCTTGATGCCAATGCTGGTCTTCTCCTTGCTTATGAAAAAACTGGTTACGATACAACAAGCACCAAACGCTTGCCTGACTGCTTGGATGTTTGGTCTGCAAAACGTATCAAGGAACAAGGTGCAGATGCTGTTAAGTTCTTGCTTTACTATGACGTAGATAGCTCTGACGAACTCAACCAAGAAAAACAAGCCTACATCGAGCGTATCGGTTCTGAGTGTGTGGCGGAAGACATTCCATTCTTCCTTGAAATCTTGGCTTACGATGAAAAAATCGCTGACGCAGGTTCTGCCGAATACGCTAAAGTAAACCACGCAAGGTTATTGGTGCTATGAAGGTCTTCTCAGACCCACGCTTTAACATCGATGTCTTGAAAGTAGAAGTTCCAGTTAACGTCAAATACGTTGAAGGCTTTGGTGATGGTGAAATCGTTCATACACGTGAAGAAGCAGCAGCCTTCTTCAAAGCACAAGACGAGGCAACAAATCTTCCATACATCTACTTGAGTGCGGGAGTATCAGCTAAACTCTTCCAAGAAACCCTTGTCTTTGCCCACGAATCAGGCGCAAACTTTAACGGAGTTCTTTGCGGCCGTGCAACCTGGGCTGGATCAGTTGAAGCCTACATCAAAGACGGTGAAGCAGCAGCTCGTGAGTGGTTGCGTACAACAGGTTTTGAGAACATTGACGAACTCAACAAGGTTCTTCAAACAACAGCGACTTCATGGAAAGAACGTGTGGAAGCATAAAACAGGTATAGAAGAAACCCCTTTTGTTAAGAAAATACTTAAGGTTTTCTGACAAAGGATTCTGAAAATAGAAACTACAACCATAGATGGTGAATACACTTTCTATGGTTTGTTTACTTAAGAGAAATGGATCAAAGGAGAACAGAATGAAAGCATACACAGAGCGTGTATTTGGAAATCATGAGGGCAAGGATGTCTTAGCCTATCGCTTTGAGACTGACGGCGGCTACCAGCTTGAAGTTATGACTTATGGTGCGACCATTTTGCGCTATGTCACACCTGACAAGGCTGGAAATTTTGCCAATGTTATCTTAGGCTTTGATGATTTTGAAAGTTATGTTGGCAATAGTCCCAAGCATGGAGCTAGTGTGGGTCCTGTAGCGGGCCGTATTGCAGGCGCGACATTTGAGCTCAATGGCAAGACCTATGACCTTGAAGTCAACAATGCTAGCAACTGCAACCATAGTGGTTCAACAGGTTGGGATGCGAGCTTGTTTGAATTGGTCGAGGTGGGCGACCATGGCTTGACTCTCTACACCGAGCGTACAGACGGGACAGGAGGGTTCCCTGGTAATCTCAAGATTTGGATTAGCTACCACTTGGAAGAAACTGGTGCCTACGAAGTCAGCTATAAGGTGACGACCGATCAGGATACGCTGGTCAATCCAACTAATCACAGCTACTTCAACTTGTCTGGTGATTTCACGCAGACAATTGACCGCCATGTCTTCCAGATAAATACGGAGGGCATTTACCCAATCGCTCCGGACGGTGTTCCAGCTAAGACTCCAGATGCTAATCGTGATGTGGTGAAACATATCTACAATGGTGCTTTGTTGAAGGACATCTTTGCAGAGAAAGATGAGCAAATCCAGTTGGTATCTGGTTTGGATCACCCATTTGCCCTTCCTGCAGGTCATGACAATGCTGGTTTCCTTATAACCAACACTCAGGTCGTTTCCTACTTTTCAAGACAGAGGCCCCTTGCTTTGTGGTCTACTCAGCAAACTTTGTGGATGAGAGTGTCATCATAGGAGGCCAACCAATGGTGCAGCACAATGGGATTGCCCTTGAAGCGCAGGCTTTACCAGATGCTATTCACAGTGATCTCAAAGACCAAGTCATTCTCAAAGCAGGGCAAACCTTCACCAGCAAAACTCGCTATGAGCTTGTTGTAAAATAAAAAGAAGAGCTGGTTTCCAGCTCTTTTGAGTTGTCTTCGTTGACATGTTATCTCAATAGTGTATAATTGATGTAATCTATAAAGTTACAACGTAAAGGAGACACCCAGATGACTTATGCGTACCAAAGCCACATTTACCTAGCCGAGGTGGTTTTAATTGTCAAGGATTTGACGCGTCAAACGGCTTTTTATCATCAGATTATTGGCTTGGAGATTTTATCCCAAACAGAGACAGAAGCGATTTTGGGACTTGGTAGAAAAGCCTTGGTCCACTTGATTCAGACAGAAAAAGCTGGGGAAGTAAGGGAGCATTATGGGCTCTACCATTTGGCGATTTTGTTGCCAACACGAAAAGCCTTGGCAGATGTCTTAAAAGCACCTAAGTGACCTGCGGATTCCTCTGGTCGGAGGTGCGGATCATGGATACAGTGAAGCCCTTTATCTGGAGGATTTGGAAGGAAATGGCATTGAACTCTACCGTGATAAGCCAGTGTCTTCATGGGATATTCGAGAAGACGGCCGTATTATCGGTGTGACCGAAGCCCTTGCGGCACAGGACATCTATGAGTTAGGGGAAAAGGTGGATCCCTTTATCCTAGCTGAAGGGACGAGAATGGGGCATATCCATCTATCGGTTAAGGATAGTCGTGCGGCGAGCCAGTTTTATCAAAAGGTGTTAGGGCTAGAAGATAAATTTAGCATTCCTAGTGCTAGTTGGATAGCGGCTGGTCAGTACCATCACCACCTGGCTGTCAATGAATGGGCTGGAAAAGGGCTAGCTCCGCGTGAGCAAGGCCTGTCAGGCTTGGCCTACTACGTCCTTGAGGTCGAAAGCAAAGAAGAACTCTTGGACATCGTTCAGCAAGCACAAGAGCTAGAAGCTCCGATCAAATGGCTACATTCGAGTGAAGTGGATTTGGTAGACCCAGATGGGATTGTGACTCGCATTCGCTTGGAACGATGAGACGAGGAAAACACATCATATACATAGAAAAAGGCGGACAGGCTCGCATTCTGTTTTTAGAATGCGAACTTGGTCGCTTTTTATGGAATGACGAAGCCTTTTTTGACTCTAGCCAATGTATCGGTCAGAGATATTTTACCTTTTCTGGGGGTTCATGCTATAATACTAATAAACTTTTCTTTCTCTAGGAAGACAAACGACGAAAATCGGCTAGAATGCTGGCAATCGTTATCACGATGCTTTTAAGAGAAAGTAGAACTCTGTTTGAACATCCGTATTGAGTTTAGGAGATGGGGAATAAGATGGACACAAGTGTAAAAAAATTAATCAGTATGGGCCCTCTGGAGGATTCTTTTATCTATTATGATTTGGGGAATCAAGTATTCTACAGTGTAAAACAAGGCATGAATTATTCAGCCATTGCAGCCCCTATTGCAATCTATTCCTTGCAACGGCTGTCAAAGTTGCTCAACCAAACCTTTGGAGATGTCTCATCCCCTCTTAATCTAATCTTCTTTATCTTGATGTCTCTGTTTTTGATTTTCGGGACCATTCTCCTTGCTAAATCTACTCGACGCAACATGAAGACAGATAGATTTAGAGAAGTCCGGCTAACAAAAGCCAATATCAAAACACTTAGGAGAAAATCTAGGGCGTTGACAGTAGTTGGCTACATTTTTGTTTTAATAACGATTTTTTCAGCCTATCGTTATCTGGCTGTTTCTGATTTTCAATTTTTACTTATGTACATGTTAGGGATTGGTATTCTTACATATATGGTCTATGATTTTCGGATGAAAACGCGCAAACGACTGTTCAAGGAGCTGATGGAGACATTACAGGACGGTAGCCGAGAAAAAGAGGGAGAAATGTAAGATGAGAAAAATCATTTATATAGGCCAAGGAAACCAGCAATCTGTCTACTATAATACAAGGACGAGAGAGGCTTTAACGACAGAATCTAGTACCGTTTCAGACACTGATGGTGATATCAGTTCAAAGAAATCCAAGTGGCCTTGGGTTCTCTTCTTTGTTTTCTTGCTAGTTGCTATCATCAGTATTTGGATTCGTTCCTTGATAGCGCCTTTTAAATTGAGTGAGTGGATGATTCCGATCCATCTAGTCGCAATCCTTTTCGTTTTTATCGGAAGTGTTTATGGATTTGAAAAACTGTTCTACAGTGGGGCCAAGTCGCTTGTCCCAGCAAGTGAAGAACAGTTTAAAGATGCGGTTGAAAGTAGTACTTTTTGGAGGAAGTCACCAGATAAGGAACCAACAGTCGATAAAATCATCTTGTATCTATTTGTTATCCTCGTTCTTCTATTTGTTTTTGTTATTGTCGTATTCTTTGCCATACCTGGGACCTTCATTCCTTACTATGAACATGAATGGTTTGAGCCGTCCATGTTCATGGTACCAATCGGAGCAACGATCGTCCCAATTAGTGTCGTACTGCTCTTGTTCCAAAACAACCCAATCCGCTGGCTCTTAGCCGTACGAAAATACAAGCAGGGAAAAGTATTATTTGGGGAAGAGGAATAGAAAAGAGGAGATGATGATATCACAAGAAAGCTATTTGCAAATCAAAAAAGAGTATCGAGTTCGTCAGCTTTTGGTGATTTTTCTATTTATTATTTTCGCCATACTCGATATTCTACTGGTATCGAGTCGTTCCAGATATGTTCCACTTTTAACTACGGCTATGGCAACCCTTGTTCCTTTTTGGAGACAGAAAAAAGCTATCGAAGAAGAGCACCCGGAATGGAAAGAACTCAGTACAAAGGGAGTAAAGATTCCTTCAGCAGAAGCCAATAAAAGAACCTTGGCTAGTATTGGGACTTTGATTGCCTTACTCTTGTCTTTCGGACTAACCTATAAACCTCTGCAAAACAGTCGAACGTAAAGGTGAATCAAGTAGACAAGCTGCCTAAGATTGATTTTAAAGCGCCTGAAACGTCCAAGCCTTCTGAGTCTGAGTCGTCCAGTTCCTCAGAGTCGAAATCCTCGTCTTCGACTGAACAAAGTTCTAAAACCGAAAGTTCAGGAACAAAACCCTCAAAAAGCGAGTCAAATAATCCATATTACTAGATTCCAGGACTTACTGACGAACAGGTGAGAGATATCATATCAAAATCTGTGAAAGATTTGAGAGAAAAACAGTCAAAAGAAAAATCCGAAGAGTAGATTCGAGGGATTCGATATCGATTCTGGACGAGTTCCTTCCTTGGGCTTTTACTCTATAGAATAACTGGAGGAATTCATATGACTAAAGAAATGATTGGTTTGATAGTTGGGACAGTCGTCACTCTTCTATCTTTTGTGTTTGTATGTGGGACCTTTCTCTACCTCTATCTTCGAGATCGGAAGATGGTATGGCTTGCCCAGTCATCTGTACAGGGAACGGTTGTCGGCTATAGTCGTTTTCGCGAGGGTTACCCGCCTATCGTTGAATATACGGTAGATGGGCTTACTTATAAGAAAACCTTGCAGTATTTTATGATCAAAACGGTCACGACTCCGTGGAGCCCTACTAAGGTTTCAAATGATTATACAAGAGAAGAAATGCTAGCATCTTCCATCACTTGCTACAGCAACTCCTTCGTTTCCTTTGATAGTTTGATGCAGACCCATTTTCCCCTTTATTCGGAGCTAACGGTCTGGTATGATCCAGACAAGCCGACCAGGGCCTATGTCGAACGCTATAGCGGGATGGACAAGTTTTATAAGTGGTTCGGTATCGGATTTGGACTAGCTCTAGTCCTGGTCTATGGGATAGTAATCCTAGCTTTTTTGTCAAAGATATAAGGCATAACTAATCGGAAACTTGATTTTCCGATCGTACTTCGAGGAGAACAGCCTTTGTTCTCCTTTTTCCTGTTCAGCAATATTTTCTATCCAATACAGAGAAAAGGTTGTCTCCTATAAAGACAGATAGGATGAGAATTTTGACAAAGAACCTTATTCGAGATATAATGAAGAAAAAGTGACCAAGGATAAATCAATGACAAACTCAAAGTATATCACACGCCTGAAACGTTCAGAGGGCCAGTTGCGTGGGATTCAAAAGATGATTGAAGAAGATCGTGACTGCGCAGATATCATTACCCAGTTGATAGCAGTGAAATCTAGCGTTGAGCGCGTGATTGAGATGATAATTACTGAAAATCTCACGGGCTGTATCAACCAACCACTAGACGACCCCGAGGCTCAAAAGGAACGCCTAGAAAAGGCCATCCGATACCTGATTAAACGGAAATAAACTAATTTGCTATTGATAAACAATGCAGACAAAGGCATTTAAGTCTATTTCGATAAAGAAATCATGTCGGAAAAACGGATGAGTTTCCACCCCAATACCAACGAGACAACCCTTTTTTTGGATACCGTAGATTTGCTTCGTTTTTAAGAAGTGTTTGGTTACGAGTCCCATATCATTGAGTTGTAAAAACGAAAAAAACCGATTAAGAAATTTAATCGGTTTTTTGCTTATTATGTGACTATTAGTCCGTCTCGCTCCGTTAGGTGCGAGACAAAAAAACCACCCGCTATGCGGGTGCGCGTCGAAGGTTATACCCCAAAAACTCCAAACGCGATACAATAAAGGTGTTCAAGCCATTGTAAAGCGAAAGGAGAAAATATGGCACAAAAGGCTCATAGTTTATCGCACACAAAGTGGCACTGTAAGTATCACATTGTGTTCACCCCTAAGTATAGACGAAAAGTGATCTATAATCAATATCGAAGTAGTTTAGGCGAAATATTTCATCGCTTGTGTAGTTATAAAGGAGTTGAAATTATAGAGGGTCACTTAATGCCAGATCATGTACACATGTTAGTAAGTATTCCACTAAGGATAAGTGTTTCGAGTTTCATGGGTTATTTAAAAGGAAAAAGTGCACTCATGATGTTTGACAAACACGCCAATCTCAAGTACAAGTTTGGGAATCGGCATTTCTGGGCGGAAGGTTATTATGTAAGTACGGTGGGACTCAATGAAGCCACAATTAAGAAATATATCCAAGATTAAAGAAATTATCCAGTGGATGATTTCTTCACGAGTATGAAAATTTGAGAACGAGTAAAGCATGATATAGCACTAGATAAATTGAGTGTAAAAGAATATGAGGATCCCTTTAGGGATAGTGGTAAGTAATACTAAAGCCTCTTTGAGAGGCAAGTGACGAGTCAAGAGCAATAAGGCTTGAACAACGTGAAAGCCAGCGTCTTTAGGCGCTGGCTGGTAATTTGGGCTTATAGCCCTGGGACAAACCACCCGTTTGACGGGTGGTCATGATTCTACTTGACCAGGCCAAGCATTCATACCACCTTCTACATTGGTAACGGTGAGGCCTTGGGTGCTGAGAAATTGACAGGCAGAAGCAGAACGTACTCCACCTTGACAGATGACATGGTATTCATGGTCAGGTTTGAGTTCTTTGTAGCCTTGCTCCAAGGTACTTAACGGAAGATTTTTGGCACCTGGTGCATGTCCTGCTTGGAATTCATGTACTTCACGGACATCGATAAGATCTAGATTTTCATTTTGATATTTTTCATAAAAGTCAGCCATGCTGATATTAGTTACCATATTCTACTCCTTCTGGGTTAGCCATTTTGTATAGTGAATAAGCGCCATCAAGGTTTTGGACGGTAAATCCTGCTTGCTTGAGGATACGCTCTACGATATAGCTGCGCAAACCACTGTGGCAGCTAACGATGTAGGCTTGGTTCTTGTCTAGTTCATCCAAGCGTTCCCGTAGTTCGTTTAGGGGGATGTGGATGGTGTCAACCTTAAGTCGACCACTTTGGAATTCGCCACTGGTCCGTACATCAAGGAATTTCTTTCCCTTAGCCAGTTCGTCTTCGAGCTGGTACCATTGAACGTTGTCGCTGAGACCTTCGATAAGGTTCAAGGCTGCGTAACCCAGCATATTGACGGGATCCTTGGCAGAGCCAAATGGTGGCGCATAGGTGAACTCTAACTCTGGTAAATCAAATACGGTGAGATTTCCCTTGATAGCAGTTGCCAGTATATCGATTCGTTTGTCAATACCTTTCTTCCCTACTCCTTGGGCACCATAGATTTTTCCAGTGGTTGGGTCAAAGAGGAGCTTCAAGGTCATATCAGTAGCCCCAGGATAATAACCAGCGTGGTCTTTTCCGCTGACATGGAGTGCCTTGTAAGGAAGTTGATTCATGCTAAGGATACGTTCGCTGAGACCAGTCGAAGCAGCTGTCATATCAAAGGCACGAACGATAGCAGTGCCGATACTGCCCTTGTTTGTACGCCTGAGTCCTGCGATGACGTCCGCCACTTGGCGCCCTTGACGATTGGCAGGAGAAGCGAGTGAGATGAGAGCGTCTTGGCCCGTAATCTCTTGCTTGACGACGATGGCATCCCCAACTGCAAAAATATCTTTTTGACTGGTTTCATAATGTTCATCGACCAGGATTCCACCACGAAGTCCCAGTTCAATCCCCGCAGCTTTGGCCAGTCCGTTTTCAGGTTCAACACCGACAGAAAGGATGGTGAGGTCGGAAGTGATCTTTTGCTCGTTTTCGAGAACGATGATTTTTCCTTGGTCTTCAAATCGAGTCGCAGACTGAGAAGTGATAACGCGAACACCGTTTTTAACCAATTCTGCTTGGACAAAGGCTGCCATTTCTTGATCTAATGGTGGCAAGACATGGGGTGCTTTCTCAACGATAGTAACTTGCAATCCACGTTTGGCCAGGTTTTCAGCCATTTCAAGCCCGATAAAGCCTGCACCGATAACGACAGCTTCTTTTGGATGATTGTCCAAGGCTGCCATAATTTCATCGAGATCGGGAACATTGCGGAGCGTGTAGGCATTCTTAGCTTCTGCCAAACCTTCAATGGTAGGAACAAATGGTTTAGCTCCTGGGGAGAGGATCAACTTGTCATAGCTTTCTGTGAATTCCTGTCCATCGTGTCGCACTGTCACAGTGTGTTCTGCTGGCGAAATGCTGATGACCTCGTGAAATGGTCGCACATCCAGATTAAAGCGTGCTTTGAGACTTTCAGGAGTTTGGACCAATAAACTATCACGGTTTGCAATCTCTCCTGAAACATAGTAAGGAAGTCCGCAGTTTGCAAAGGAAACAAAGGGACCTTTCTCAAAAATAGTGATTTCAGCGTCTTCCATGAGACGTCTGAGGCGGGTTGCTGCTGACATACCGCCTGCAACTCCCCCGACAATGATAATTTTCATTGACTTTTCTCCTTTATGCTTCTAGATGACCTTACCTGTCCAAGCGCTCATACCGCCTCGGACATTGATGACATCGTAGCCTTTTTTTCTTTAGCTTCTTCGCAGCTAGTTTGCTTCGCACACCAGAATGACAAATGACATAGAGTGTTTCTTTTGTCGCTGGTGTGTAAGATCCGATTTCGGTTAGAGGGACATTCTTGGCATTTTTGATATGGCCTCTACGGAATTCCATAGGCGTCCGAACATCCAGTAGCTGAATCGGTTCTCTGAGTTTAGCTTCTAACTCGCTGGTTGAAATACTGTCAATTTTTGTAAATAATAAGTGAAACATAGGCACCTCCAAATATACCCTTATGGGGTATATTAAACCACGAAGTCAATCTTTTGTCAAGCAAGTTGTTTTGAGTTGGGATGGTGATTTGTTTTGAGAGACTGGAAAGCAAGCTATTCTTGACCTTTCAAAGTCTTTTTGATATGATGGCCTCAAACTAAGTGTGAGGTATTAAGATGACCAGTGAATACAAGAAAATGATTGCAGGAGAACCCTATCATCCGTTTGCCCCCGAGTTGCGGGCCTTGGCTCAGACAGCACGACAGAAGCAGGCAGATTTCAACCAGGAGTTAGATCCCTTGAAAGGGGCAGAGATTATCAAGACTTGGTTTGGTTCAACTGGGGAAAATCTCTATGTCAATCCACGCCTGGTGGTCGATTATGGAGTCAATATCCATCTAGGGGAAAATTTTTATTCTAATTGGAATTTGACCATGCTGAATGTTTGTCCGATTCGCATCGGTAACAATGCCATGATTGGCCCCAACTGTCAGTTTTTAACCCCACTCCATCCACTGGATCCACATGAACGCAATTCAGGGGTCGAATACGGCAAGCCCATCACCATCGGGGACAATTTCTGGGCTGGAGGTGGCGTCATTGTCCTTCCTGGAGTGACACTGGGCAATAACGTAGTGGCAGGAGCTGGATCTGTGATTACCAAATCCTTCGGAGATAATGTTGTCCTAGGTGGCAATCCTGCGCGAGTTATCAAGGAAATCCCAGTGAAAGAAAATTAAAAAGAACAGCTGGGGCTGTTCTTTTTGTAATCTTTATCTTGGTCTTATAGATTTTTCTTCTTTTTTGCTTTTTTGAATAGAGTGACATCGCACTTGGGGATGTTGCTTTTAAAAACTATTAAATGCATTTTAGTACTCTCAAATTGTTTCTAGTAGCCCTTTCAAAAGAATACTGAGTGAAACTAGATTTAAGGAAACTTTCAGAAAAGTTTTAGTTTTGTTTCAGGAATCTTCTGTAGACTGTCTAGCTATATCATACGAAGGAGAGGAAAAAGGTATGAAATCAAAGAAATGGACCCTACTCGCAACGAGTTTAACGGCAATGGTGCTGATGGCAGCATGTTCCAGTCAACAACTACATCTAATACCAATGCAACGACAAATAATGCAACAACTTCAACAAAGACAAACCAAACTTCCTATTTTACTGAGAAGGACTATGATACTTCTTATGATGAAAGCACAGCTTCTAAGATTGAGTTATCTGGCTCATCTGCAAACGTCTCTGGAGATGGGGTGACAGTCTCTGAATCAACAGTGACCATCACAAAATCTGGAACCTATGTGATTTCAGGTCAGTCTGACGGAGTGCAGATCAAGGTCGAGGCAGATGAGTCGGCAGAAGTTCACCTAGTCTTAAAAGGTGTCACCATGACCAACACCAATGCAGCAATTTCTGCGACATCAGCTGGCCATGTCTACCTAACTCTGGCAGAGGGAACCACCAATAGTCTTTCTGACTCAAGCTCGAACAGTGACGAAAAAGCCGACGCAGCTCTCTTTTCTAAGGCGGATTTAACCATCAACGGGAAAGGAACTCTTAATGTAGAAGGAAAGAAAAATAATGGTATTAAGGCCAACGACACCCTCCACATCACGGGTGGAACCTATAACATCACAGCAGTTGGCGATGCCTTTAATGTCAATGATGAACTCAACATCACTGGTACGACCATGACTATCGATGCCAAAGAAGATGGAGTCAAGGTGGACAATGATGAAGATACTTCAGTCGGAACCATGCACCTATCTAACAACAAGATTACCGTTACAGCAGGGGATGATGGCATCCACGCTTCTGGAGACCTCGTTATCGATAGTGGTACCTACACCGTCAAGAATTCGACAGAAGGACTTGAAGGGAAATCCATCACTATCAACGGTGGGGACATTAGCATCTACTCAACAGATGATGGAGTCAACGCAGCTAATAAAAACGCCCAACAGAGTGAAATCTTCTTCACCATGAACGGTGGGAACCTGACAGTAGAAGTCGGTAAAGGAGACACAGATCCAATTGACTCAAACGGCAATATCACGGTCACAGGCGGAACCATTAAAATGATTGGTCAATCAGGTTTTGACTTTGATGGAACTGCGACCTACACAGGTGGTGACATCTATCTCAATGGTGAAAAACAAACGGAAATCGTCAATTCTATGCCTGGAGGCGGTGGAACAAATGGGAGCCCTCAAGACGGCGGTCCAGCACCTGGCGGACAAGGATAAACAAAAAAAGGATAGCATTCTAAGAGCAATGTTATCCTTTTTGTATCGTAGATTCATATTTTACGAGTGGTTTTATAATCGTAGCTTTCAAAGGCTAAATTGTTCAGTCACCCGTTTTTGTTTACTTAAATTTTTTGAATTTTAAGAGGATATTGAGTAGTTTTTCCTTAAATGTTTTTGTTTTGGTAGGCGATTGTAAGGGAATTGAAAAATTCAAATGCTAGGTGTGGTGTTCTTGGTGACCGAGTATCATCTCGCTTGGGGCTGCTTCTTGGGAAAAGATTCCTAATTTGATGGGGAGCCCACCTTTTTTCATCTTGAATTGATGCATACCATACATCTTGATATCAAGGCTTGGATTGGACATGAGAGTGGCAGTATCACCTGCCATAGAAATTTTTGTATCGGCATCCGGAACGACTGGTTTTTCAGCATCTAGGCTGATAAATATCTTTTGATAAGCTGGTTGTCCGTACTCTCCAATCAACTCCATCACTTCCTGTCCACCGTGCACTCCAGCAAATACAAAATGTTCAGGGTGAATTTGAAAAGGAAGTGCTTGGTCCCCTATCTTATTTAGTCCTTGGTTGAAGGCGAAGAAGTCTCCCAAAGTCAGGTCTTAAGAAAATTCGTAAAGCACCACAATTTAGTAAACGTTAATTCGAGAGAGTTGCTATATTTACATGGAACATCCTTCGGGATGTTCTTTTTTTATGCTTGTAAATCGATTTAAGATAGTTTACCTAATGATTAGTCGTTTCAATTTTGTTGTCGAGACCTAAGTAGATTTTTGATTAGTAATCAATAAGATGATAGTTAGCTTGATAAAAACTCTTGATAAATTCACTCTAACGGAATTAAATAATGAGAAAAAATGATATAATAAGAAGAATAAAAAAAGTTAATGAGGAAATATGATGTCAGAACAGGTACAAAGGCAGGAGTTGCATAGAAAGATATGGGCAATTGCGGACGATGTTCGTGGTGCAGTAGATGGTTGGGACTTCAAGCAGTATATTTTGGGAATTCTATTTTATCGCTTTATTAGTGAAAATTTCAAAACCTATATCGAAGGTGGCGATGAATCAATTAACTATGAAGAGATTTCTGAAGATTTAATTACGCCTGAAGTTCGAGATGATGCCATTAAAAACCAAGGGTTATTTTTATTATGCCTTCGCAGTTGTTTTTCCAGTGTTGTCAAAACTGCTCGTCAAAATGAGCACTTAAATACAGATTTAAAAAGATATCTTTGATGATATTGAGTCTAGTGCGATTGGTTATGCGAGTGAACATGACATTAAAGGTCTTTTTGATGATGTAGATACCAGAAGTAACAAGTTAGGTAGTACGGTTCCGGAGAGGAATCAGCGCTTGACCCTGATTCTTGAAGGAATTGCAAGTCTTGATTTTGGAAACTTTGAAGATAACCATATTGATCTCTTTGGGGATGCTTATGAGTATCTAATCTCTAATTATGCTTCTAATGCTGGGAAATCTGGTGGAGAATTTTTTTACACCGCAAAGTGTATCGAAACTCTTGGCGCGGATTGTTATGCTGGGTAAGAATGAAAAAAATAAAATCAATAAAATTTACGATCCTGCCTGTGGTTCGGGTTCGTTGCTTCTGCAAGCTAAAAAGCAGTTTAATGAGCACATAATTGAAGACGGATTTTATGGTCAGGAAATTAATATGACCACCTATAATCTAGCTCGGATGAATATGTTTTTACACAATATCAATTATGATAAGTTTAGCATTGAGCGTGGCAATACCTTACTTGATCCTAAGCATGTAAACGATAAGCCTTTTGATGCTATTGTGTCAAATCCACCCTACTCTATCAAATGGATAGGAAGTGATGATCCGACGCTCATCAACGATGACCGCTTTGCACCTGCGGGTGTATTGGCGCCTAAATCTAAGGCTGATTTTGCTTTTATTATGCATAGCTTGTCATACTTGTCAAATAAGGGACGAGCTGCAATCGTAACTTTCCCAGGTATTTTCTATCGTGGAGGTGCTGAGCAAAAGATCCGTCAATATCTAGTAGACAATAACTTTGTTGAAGCGGTTATTCAGCTACCAGACAATCTCTTTTTTGGGACCTCCATTGCGACCTGTATTCTTATTTTGGCAAAGAATAAGCCGACAACGGATATCCTCTTTGTTGATGCAAGTAAGCAGTTTAAGAAAGAAACTAATAATAATGTCTTGACAGAAGAGAATATCGAAAAAATTTTAGACAGTGTTGAAAAGAAAGAAAACGAAGATTACTTTTCTTGTATGGTGGCACAAGAAAAGGTAGCAGAGGCAGATTATAATCTTTCAGTGTCCACTTATGTAGAAAAAGAAGATACACGTGAAAAGATTGATATTGATGTGCTCAATAAAGAAATCGCAGAGACTGTTGCCAAGATTGACCACTTGCGTATGGAGATAGATAAGATTGTAGAGGAATTGAGCCATGGCAAATGATGTGATTCTCTATAGAACAGATGATGGCAAGTCCGCTATTGAACTCCACTTGGATAATGGAACGGTCTGGCTGACCCAACAGGAACTAGCTGAGCTCTTTCAGACTTCCAAGCAAAATATTAGTAAACATATCAAGGCGATCTTAGAAGATGGTGAATTAGCGGAAGAGGCAACTGTCAACTATAAGTTGACAGTTCAAAATGAGGGTAATAGAAGTGTTCAGCGGAATGTTGCCTACTATAATCTGGATATGATTTTGGCGATTGGCTATCGAGTGCGTTCTCCTCGTGGAATCCAGTTCAGACACTATGCTTCGACAGTCTTGAAAGAGTATCTGATCAAAGGCTTTGCTATGGATGATGAGCGCTTGAAAAACTTGGGTGGAGGCTCTTACTTTAAAGAACTCCTGGAAAGAATCCGAGACATTCGCTCAAGTGAAAAAGTCTTTTACCGTCAGGTTTTAGATCTTTTCGCGACATCAAGTGATTACAATGCAAACTCTCCAGAGGCAAAGAAATTCTTTGCGACGGTGCAAAACAAGATGCATTATGCCATTCATCACAATACTGCCAGTGAACTCATTTATAACCGTGTTGATAGTGAAAAGGAATTTATGGGCTTGACCACTTTTAAGGGAGACCTCCCTACTCTATCTGAAGCAAAAGTTGCCAAGAACTATCTGACAGAAAAGGAACTCCGTGGGCTTAATCAGCTTGTATCAGGATATCTAGATTTTGCTGAAAGACAGGCAGAGCGAGAAGAGGTCATGACCATGGCAGACTGGGTGACTCACGTAGATCGTATCCTTCAGGCTACTGGCGAAGATTTGCTGGACAATAGTGGTTCTATTTCTCGTGAACAGATGAAGCAGAAGGTGGATAAGGAGTATAAGAGCTACCAAGCCAAGACCCTCAGTCAAGTTGAAAAAGATTACCTCAAGGAAATCAAAAAGCATTGAAAATCTAGCCAAGGAAGGAGGGAACTGATGAACATTCTAGAAGAAATCCAGAACTGTCCCGTTGAGTGGAAAGAGTTGGGAGAAGTGGTTTTTACTTTGACAAGTCCGGTAAAGTTAGCTAAGAAGCAGTATCAATTAACAGGAAGAATACCGATTGTTGATCAGGGTGAACAATTCATAGCAGGCTATACAGACAATGAAAAAGTATCTTGAAAAAGATGAATACATAATTTTTTTGGAGATCATTCAGAACATATAAAAATTTGTAGATTTTCGCTTTTTGTTCAGGGAGCTGATGGTTTAAAAATTTTTGAAACCAAAGAAAGGTATAAACGCAAAAATATTTATATTATTGCATTTGTAATTTTTATAAGAAAGAGGGAAACTATAAAAGACATTGGAGTAATGCGAAAATTACTCTTATACCTATTCCTCCTCTAGAAATTCAAGAAAAAATCGTGCAAATACTTGACAAATTCACTGATTATGTTACAGAATTGACCTCAGAATTGACCTCAGAATTGACCTCACGTAAAAAGCAATATTCTTATTATCGAGATAAACTGTTATCTTTTGAGGATGAGGTTTATCAGGTTGAGTGGAAGACGTTGGGGGAAGTGGCGGAATGTTTAGCGGGAGCTACTCCAAGGACTTCCAATTCTTCGTATTGGGGAAATGGAACTATTCCGTGGATGAGCTCAGGAGAAGTAAACAAAGGTTTTGTTTATGATACAGAGAAAAAAATTACTCAAGAAGGTTATGACAGTTGCAGTACTAAAGCTGTTCCAATGGACACAGTTGTTATTGCCTTAGCTGGACAGGGTAAAACAAGAGGAACAGTGGCTATTACAAAAGTTGAATTGTGTACTAATCAATCATTATGTTCAATAGTTTCAAATGATGATATAAATAGTCATTATTTATATTATTATTTAAAAGGACAATATCAAAAGCTTCGAGATATTTCTTCTGGTGAAGGAACTAGAGGAGGTTTAAATTTAAAAATGATTAGAGATTTTAAAATCCCAGTCCCCTCCCTCGAAATCCAATCCCGTATTGTTCAAGTTCTAGACAACTTCGATATGGTTTGTAACGACTTAAATATTGGACTGCCCAAGGAGATTGAACTACGCCAAAAACAGTATGAATATTTTAGAGAAAAACTCTTGACATTCGTCGCCGAAGGCGAGTACACTGAGAGTAGAGTAGAGTAGAGTAGAGGAGTGGGACAACTCTGCTATTATCAAGCTTTTACAGTGGGTATTTGGGGCAATCCGAGTGGAGTTGGGAGCTATAGGAGACATTATTCGGGGGAATGGGCTTCAGAAACAAGATTTTCAAGACGCAGGCGTTCCTTGTATCCATTACGGACAGATATATACATACTATGGAATTGAAACTGATATAACGAAGTCGTTTATTAATCTAGAATTATCAAAAAAACTTCAAAAAGCTAAAACTGGTGACTTAATTGTTGCAACGACATCCGAGAATGTTGAAGATGTTGGTAAGTCTTTGGTTTGGTTAGGAAAAGATGAAGTTTGTATTGGAGGACATTCATGTATAATCAAAACCGAGCAAAATAGTAAATATTTAGCCTACTTTTTTAGAACTAGCTATTTCCAAAACCAGAAGAAAAAAAGAGTCTTGGGAACTAAAGTAATTGAACTTTATCCTAAGAACCTTGCAAAAATTCAAATAATATTACCTCCTTTATCAACACAATCTCAAATTGTCTCCATCCTTGACAATTTTAACACCTTAACCAACTCTCTTTCTGAAGGTCTTCCTAAAGAGATAGAACAGAGACAGAAACAGTATGAATACTGGCGGGAACAATTGCTAAATTTTGATTTATAGAAAAGAATAGGAAAGGGATATGGCAAAAGCGCTAAGTGATATTGCACAAGAGTTAAAAGCTTCGAATCAGAAAGTTCAGCTGATCTACGCCTTTAATGGGACAGGAAAGACCAGACTCTCTAAAGAGTTTGCTAAGTTGTTTCAAGCTGAAGAAGGCGGTCTTACGAGAGATAAGATTCTTTATTATAATGCTTTTACTGAGGACTTGTTCTATTGGGATAATGATCTTGATAGCAATCAAGATTTTAAACTGAAGATTCAGCCAAATTCTTTTATATCTTGGATTATTCAAGAGCAGGGACAGGATCAGAATATTATTTCGCATTTTCAGCATTATACAAATGATAAAATGACACCTTCATTTCTTTTGTCAGATGGTCATATTCTTTTCACTATTCAAAGTGGTGATGGTGAGGATAGACTAAACGAACAAATTAAGTTATCCAAAGGTGAAGAGAGCAATTTTATTTGGTCTATTTTTTATACATTGCTAGAGTTAGTTATTAGTGAGCTTGATATACTAGAACCTGATGAACGTAGTACTAGAGAGTTTGATGATTTAAAGTATGTATTTATTGATGACCCGGTTTCATCATTAGATGAAAACCACTTGATAGAGGTTGCATCAAATTTAGGTAAATTAATTAGAACGAGTAAGTCTGATCTTAAATTTATAATAACAACTCACAATCCTTTATTCTATAACGTCTTATATAATGAGTTAAAAAAATATTAAAAAGGAATGAGAGATATAGTAAGCGAGCTATTGACGAAGAAACTGGAGAGAATAGAACCTATATTGACACCCGAAAAGTTCCTGATAGTAGTAGATTTAGATTTGAAAAAAATTAGAAGATGGGTCATATGAGCTGATACCTCAACCGGATGACTCTCCTTTTTGCTTATCATAATTTTTTTAAGAAAGTCATTACATAAAGCTATAGAAGACAATTTGGTTTATAAATATCATTTTAATTTTTTTAAGAAATCTTTACGAGAAAAACAGCAACTTTCCTGGGTTATCAAAAAATGGCAGGAATTATTGCCACGTGATAATGAAGGAAGTTTTAGTAACTATGAGTCAAGGATATTAAATATTTCTAGTCATTCTAAAGTATCAACCGAGGAAGATGAACTAGTAACCCTCCCAGAAACTGCGCTTTTAAAAAACCTGTTACAGCATTTAGAGAGCACTTGCAATTATAAGGAGTAATTATGTCTGAAAGTACATTCACTACAGCTATTGTTGAGTCAGATAATTTTATCATTTTAGAAAAAGTATACCAAGCTAGAACAGCCTAGTCAGTATCAGACTGAGGCGGACTTGGAGAAGGAGTTGATTGCTGACTTGCGCCAGCAAGGATACGAGTATCTTACTTATTTGACGACCCCAGAGGCGCTTTTGGCTAATCTCAAGACCCAGATGGAAGTTCTGAATAATGTGGTTTTTACAGATGCTGAGTGGTTGCGCTTCTTGGATGAGTACCTCAATAAACCCAGTGACAGTTTGATTGATCGTACCAGAAAACTTCATGATAACTATATTTATGATTTTATCTTTGATGATGGGCATATCCAGAATATATATTTATGGGATAAGAAAAATATTAGTCGAAACAAGCTGCAAGTCATTAATCAAATGAAGCAAGTCGGTACCAGTAGCAATCGTTATGATGTGACCTTGCTGGTAAATGGATTGCCTCTGGTACAAATTGAGCTCAAAAAAACGCGGAGTCGCGATTCGAGAGGCCTTTAATCAGGTGCACAGATATAGTAAAGAGAGTTTCAATGAGGAGAATTCTCTCTTTAAGTACCTTCAGATTTTTATCATCTCAAACGGAACGGATACTCGGTATTTTGCTAATACGACCAAGCGAGATAAGAATTCTTATGAGTTCACCATGAACTGGGCTTTGAAAAATAATAATCCTATTAAGGACTTGAAGGACTTTACAGCAACTTTCTTAAGTCAACAGACCTTGTTAAATGTTTTGATAAATTATTCTGTCTTTGATACTAATGACACTCTTCTCATCATGCGTCCTTATCAGATTGCGGCAACTGAGAGAATCATTTGGAAGATACGTTCATCTATTGCTTCAAAAATCAAAAGCGGTCCTGATACAGGTGGCTATATTTGGCATACTACCGGTTCAGGGAAGACCTTGACAAGTTTTAAAGCTGCTAGACTTGCTACTGAGATGGAAGAAGTGGATAAGGTTTTCTTTGTGGTGGATCGCAAGGACTTGGATTATCAGACGATGAAAGAGTACCAGCGATTTTCACCTGACTCAGTCAACGGTTCAAATAGCACTGCAGGACTCAAACGCAATATCGAGAAGGATGATAATAAAATTGTCGTGACGACCATTCAGAAGCTTAACAATTTTATGAGCAGTGAGAGTCATCATGAAATTTATCAAAAGCAAGTGGTTTTCATTTTTGATGAATGTCATCGTTCTCAGTTTGGTGAAGCGCAAAAGCGTCTTAGACAGAAATTTAAGAAATATTGCCAGTTTGGTTTTACAGGTACACCGATTAAGGTAGAGAATGCGCTTGGTTCCGAGACAACGGCATCTGTTTTCGGTCGTGAGTTACATGCCTATGTGCTAACTGATGCGATTCGAGATCAAAAAGTCTTGAAGTTCATGGTTGATTATAATGATGTTCGTCCGCAGTTTAAGTCAATTGAAAGCGAGCAGGACTTGGCCAAATTGTCTGCAGCTGAAAATAAAAAAGCACTGCTTCATCCGACTCGAATCGCTGAAATATCCAGGTATGTCTTAGATCATTTTGATCAAAAAACGCATCGATTAACTGGTAAAGGTTTCAATGCTATGTTTGCTGTTTCAAGTGTTGATGCAGCAAAAGCCTACTATCAAGAGTTGCAAAATCAGCAAAAAGATTCTGAAAAACCATTGAAGATTGCGACTATCTTTTCCTATGCTGTGAATGAGTCTCAGGTGGCTATTGGTGAAATTGATGATGAGAGCTTTTCACCGGAAGATTTAGCGGATATTAGTAGTAAAGAATTTTTGAGTAGCTGTATAGCTGATTATAATCAGTTATTTGGCACTAATTTTACGATTAACGGTAATGATTTCCAGAATTACTATCGTGATTTGGCTAAACGCGTCAAAAATCGGGAAGTGGATCTCTTAATTGTAGTTGGGATGTTCTTGACTGGCTTTGATGCACCGACTTTAAATACTTTATTTGTGGATAAAAATCTGAGATATCATGGTTTAATCCAAGCTTTTTCACGCACCAATCGAATTTATGATGCTACCAAGTCATTTGGGAATATTGTAACCTTCCGGGATTTAGAGAAGGCTACAACTGATGCTATTAAGCTATTTGGAAAGACTGAGACAGCAGAAGTTTTGCTCGAACGTTCTTATCAAGAGTATATGACAGGCTTTATGGAGGCCGGTGAAGAGCAAAAGGGTTATATGGCCGTTGTTCAAGAGTTACAAGAAAAGTTTCCGGACCCGCAAGCTATCATTAAAGAGCGTGATAAGAAAGAATTTGTCTCGTTGTTTGGTCAATTTCTTCGTTTAGATAATATCTTACAAAACTACGATGATTTCATGAGTCTACGAGCTTTACAAGAACTTGATATCTTAGATGATAAGGCTGTAGAGGCTTTCAAGGAACGTTTCCATGTGGACGATGAAACTCTGGAGGAGTTATCTAGGCTAGACATCCCAAGTACTAGGGAAATTCAAGACTACCGTTCAACCTATAATGACATTAAATCATGGTATGAGAATGAACGCCGTAATCGGGAAGATAACGAATCTAAAGTTGATTGGGATTCGATTGTTTTTGAAGTTGAATTACTAAAATCTCAAGAAATCAATCTAGACTATATCTTAGAGCTAATTTTTGATACTAATAAAAAGGTTTCAGATAAGGATGAACTTGTTTCGGAAATTACTCGGACGATTCGAGCAAGTCTTGGCAATCGAGCTAAGGAAGATCTGATAGTTGCTTTCATCCATGACAGTGACTTAGATAGTTTTGCTGATAAATCAGATATCATTGAACAGTTCTTTATTTTTGCGCAAGGTGAGCAGAAAAGGGAAGCAGATGAGTTGATACAGACTGAGGGATTAAATGAACAAAGTGCTAAGCGCTACATACAAGCTTCGTTGAAGCATGAGTATGCTAGTGAAAATGGAAATGATTTGAATGAAGCTCTGCCGAAAATGAGCCCACTAAATCCACAATATCGTACAAAAAAACAAACCGTTTTTCAAAAGATCAGTCGTTTTGTTGAAAAAAATTCAAGGGAATTGGTGGAGATATTTAAGAATCATTTGATTGAGTAACGAAATAAATCTGTTTAAAAAATAAAAAAGTAGTTATCAATTGCACTTGATAGCTACTTTTTTTATTGTCTTTTACTATTCTATTTTCTACTTTTAGGAAATTGTTTCTATCATTTTTGAGAATCTCAAAATATACTTAAGGTGAAGATGACGGCTATCTTGTTGAACTTATTAGAAGGACGCTTCTTAATTCAGATAATCCTTATGATAGTTGCTTTCTAGAATATACTAGGATAAAGGATTTTTCTGAAAATTTCTGAGGTTGGTTGCTGAACTATTATTTGAAAATTAATTAGATTGATTACGTCTAGACGTTTTTATCCCTATATATGAACTTGCATCCGGATGAACATATCGCGGTGCTGCTCCTGGATGACCTCGCAAATATAATCACCCACAGGAGTATATTCAGCTTGGATTAGAGCTTGGTGAAAATGTGGCAGAGCTTATAACTAAAATAGACCTCCCACATCAATGCACTGTACCCCAAAAGTTAGACAGAAAAAATCTAAATTTTAAGGTGCGGTACACAACAGGTGGTGTTCTCTTATATGCTTATTTCATCGAACTTTTAAGCAAGTCCATGGTACCATTAAGAAGAGTATCTGTCAAAAAGTTGTGATTGTATGGTTTTTATTCTCAGTGCATCAGCTTCCTTCTTGACACTCCGTCAGTTTTTGATACAATAGTACAAAATTAGAGGAGGTGGGCGATGATTCAGAAGCATGCGATTCCCATTTTAGAGTTTGATGATAACCCCCAAGCGGTCCTTATGCCAACACATGAGGGGTTAGACTTGAAGTTGCCAAAGAAGTGTATCTATGCATTTTTGGAGGAGGAGATTGACCACTATGCTCAGGAAGTAGGGGCAGACTGTGTTGGTGAGTTCGTTTCTGCCACCAAGACTTATCCAGTCTATGTCATCAACTACAAGGGTGAGAAAATTTGTCTGGCCCAGGCGCCCGTAGGCTCAGCCCCAGCTGCCCAGTTTATGGATTGGTTAATTGGCTATGGTGTGGAGCAAATCATTTCCACTGGAACCTGTGGCGTCCTAGCCGATATAGAGGAAAATGCCTTTCTCATCCCTCTTCGCGCTCTGCGAGATGAGGGGACCAGCTACCACTATGTAGCGCCTTCTCGTTATATGGAGATGCAGATTGAGGCTGTCTCTGCCATTGAGCAAGTTTTGGAGCAAAGAGGCATTCCTTATGAGGAAGTTATGACCTGGACGACAGATGGTTTTTACCGAGAGACGGCTGAAAAGGTTGCCTATCGCAAGGAAGAAGGCTGTGCTGTTGTGGAGATGGAGTGCTCTGCTCTTGCGGCAGTTTCCCAACTACGTGGTGTTGTCTGGGGGGAATTGCTCTTTACTGCAGATTCCCTAGCGGATCTAGATAACTACGACAGTCGTGACTGGGGCTCTGAAGCTTTTGATAAGGCACTCGAACTCTGTCTTGCCATTGTGCACCACATGTGAGTGCTCTTACTGTTTTTATGGTAGAATGTAGTTATGTTATTCAAATCTTTTTTGGAAAAAATCAAGACGACACTGGGACGTTTATCGCCAGCCCGTCGCATCTTTTTAAGTTTTGCCCTAGTAATCTTCTGGGGTTCTCTCCTTTTAAGTCTCCCCTTTGTGCAAGCAACAACGTCACAAGCGACCTACTTTGACCATCTCTTTACGACCGTGTCCATGGTCTGTGTGACAGGGCTCTTTACCCTGCCAGTGGCTTCTACTTATAATATCTGGGGCCAGTTGATCTGTATGCTCTTGATCCAGATTGGTGGATTGGGGCTTATGACCTTTATCGGAATCTTTTATATCCAAGGCAAGCAAAAGCTCAGCCTTCGTGGTCGTGAGACCATTCAAGAAAGTTTCAGTTATGGAGAAACCCAGTCTCTAAAGGACTTCATCCGCTCAATCTTTCTGACGACTTTTCTGGTGGAAGGACTCGGAGCCTTTCTCTTGAGTTTCCGCTTTATTCCTGAATTTGGCTGGGGGCGAGGGATTCTAACCTCTATCTTTTTGGCTGTTTCAGCCTTCTGTAATGCTGGATTTGATAATTTTGGAAGTACGAGTTTGGTAGCCTTTCAAACGGATCCCTTGATCAATCTAGTGATTGCAGGCTTGATTATCACGGGGGGACTAGGATTTATGGTCTGGTTTGACCTAGTGACCCAGTTTGGGAAAAAGAAAAAACGCCGCCTGCGTTTCCATACCAAGCTGGTTCTCTTTTTAACGGTGGGAATTCTGCTCTTTGGAACCGTATCGACTCTCTTAATTGAGTGGAACAATCCTGGGACGATTGGAAATCTTAGCGCCCCAGAGAAATTGCTGGTTAGTTTCTTCCAGACCGTCAGCATGAGAACGGCAGGTTTTGCTTCCATTGACTACACCCAGGCTCGACCGGTGACCTTGTTCATCTATATCTTACAGATGTTTCTTGGCGGGGCGCCTGGGGGGACAGCAGGGGGGCTCAAGATTACGACCTTCTTTGTCCTGTTGGTCTTTGCTCGTAGCGAACTATTGGGCTTGCCTCATGCCAATGTAGCTCGGAGGACCATTGAACCCCGAACCGTGCAAAAATCTTTCAGTGTCTTTATTATCTTCTTGCTAACATTCTTGCTGGGCTTGATCCTGCTAGGGATAACAGCAGAGGGAAATCCGCGCTTTATCTACCTCATGTTTGAGACCATTTCAGCCCTTGCGACAGTTGGGGTGACGGCGAATTTAACACCAGAGTTAGGCAAGTTAGCTCTCAGTATCGTTATGTTGCTGATGTTTATTGGCCGTATTGGTCCCTTGACACTACTGGTCAGTGTAGCGGAATACCAGCCAGACAAGAAAGATACGATTCACTATATGAAAGCAGATATCACTATCGGATAAGAAAGGAAAAACGATGTCAGATCGGACAATTGGAATTTTAGGCTTGGGAATTTTTGGGAGCAGTGTTTTGGCTGCCCTAGCCAAGCATGACATGAATATCATTGCTATTGATGACCACGAGGAACGTATCAATCAATTAGAACCTGTGCTAACTCGTGGGGTAGTGGGCGATATCACGGATGAAGAACTCCTCCTATCGGCTGGGATTGACACCTGCGATACCGTAGTCGTCGCAACAGGTGAAAATCTAGAGTCCAGTGTTCTCGCGGTTATGCACTGCAAGAGTCTAGGAGTGCCGACCGTCATTGCCAAGGTCAAAAGCCATACAGCTAAAAAGGTGTTGGAAAAAATCGGTGCAGACGCAGTCATTTCACCAGAGTTTGAAATGGGGCGTTCATTGGCACAGACCATCCTCTTTCATAACAGCGTGGATGTCTTTCAGCTGGACAAGAATGTTTCGATTGTCGAGATGAAAATCCCCCAATCGTGGACGGGTAAAAGCCTCAGTCAGTTAGATTTACGTGGGAAATACAACCTCAACGTACTTGGTTTTCGTGCCTACGAAAATGCTCCTCTGGATGTCCAATTCGGACCTAATGACCTCTTGCGGGCAGATGCCTACATCATGGCAGTCATTAACAACCAACATTTGGATACCCTAGCTGAACTGAGTGAGTAGGAGAGGAAGGGTACTCTGTTTCCAATAATTAACGAGTCAATATAAGTATTTTATAAGAGGGATTTAAGAAAAATTTTAACTTTTTCTTAATCCTTTTTAATTTTAGGAGATTATACTAGAGTCATCAAAAAAAGAAAACTCTAAGGAGAATCCTATGAAATTCAATCCAAATCAGAGATATACTCGTTGGTCAATTCGCCGTCTCAGTGTCGGTGTTGCTTCAGTTGTTGTGGCTAGTGGTTTCTTTGTCCTAGTCGGTCAACCAAGTTTTGCACGTGCTGATGTCGTTAATCCGACTCCTGCCCAAGTCGTGCCAGACGCTGCTTCGGTGAGTGAAAAGAGCGACTTACCAGCAGAGGTTCTCAAAAAAGCAGTCGATGTAGCTCTTCCTTCAGAACAGTCTATTCCAACACCTAAAGCAAGTGTGGATACCACAAGCTCTTCAGAAAAAGCGGACGAAATTGCTAAAGAGCCAGTAGTAGCACCAAAAGAAGAAGTGCAACCACAACCTGACTCTAAGAAACAAACAGAAGATGCAGTTAAACCTGTGGAAAGCTCTGAGTCTACAGTTTCTGGACAAGACCGTGAAGCCAGTGAAGCGCAACCAGCGACCACTCCAGCTGAAGTGCAAAAGGGTGTGGCTGACAACACCAAAGACACAGTAGATGTCCCAGCTTCTTACTTGGATAGAGCTAATTTCCCAGGACCATTTACAGCTGGTGTCAACCAAGTTATTCCATACGAAGCTTTCGGTGGTGATGGTATGTTGACTCGCCTCTTGTTAAAAGCCTCAGACAAAGCCCCATGGTCAGACAATGGAACAGCTAAAAATCCCGCCCTCCAACCAGTAGAAAAATTGGGCAAAGGCCTCTACTTCTATGAAGTGGATTTGGCCGGAACTCAAGGAAAATCTGATAAAGAGCTTCTTGACCTCTTAAAACAAAACGGCACTCAAAGTTATAAGGCCACCATCAAGGTGTACGGTGCAAAAGACGGCAAGCCTGACTTAACTAATCTGGTAGCGACTAAAGATTTGACTGTTAATTTGAACGCTTCAACCACACCAAATCAGGTTAAAGACTCTCTTGTTAACAATGTCAAAGACATGATTGATGTCCCAGCTAGCTACCTTGAAAAAGCAAATGTTCCAGGTCCATTCTTGGCCGGTGTCAACCAAGTTATTCCATACGAAGCTTTCGGTGGTGATGGTATGTTGACTCGCCTCTTGTTAAAAGCCTCCGACAAAGCCCCATGGTCAGACAACGGAACAGCTAAAAATCCTGCTCTATTGCCGCTTGAAGGCTTGGCTAAAGGCCAATATTTCTACGAAGTGGATTTGAATGGCAACACGACAGGCAAAGAAGGACAAGCCCTTCTAGACCAACTTCGTGCCAATGGCACTCACACTTACCAAGCTACTGTCAAAGTGTATGGTTCTAAAGACGGCAAACCTGATTTGACCAATCTGATTGCTACTCGTCAAGTAACGATTCGACTTCGTGGAAAAGAAATGGCGACAATACCATCTCAACAAGGTCAGATGAATACGAAGCCTTCTGAAACAGGCTCTACAGGTATGACTGAGGGTATGATGGGTACAAATCACCATATGTCAGATATGAAAGTAGATCAACCAGCTTCTAGCCCAATGGCTAATATGATGAAAAAAGATGATAAAGCGATGTTACCAAATACTGGGGAAGCTAAAACAGCTACAGCTGGGCTTGGTATCTTTGGTCTAGCCTTGGCAGGTCTTGTTGGACTTTTAGGTTTGACAACCAAACGAGAAGATTAAGATTCAAATCACTTAAACATTAGGGAAAATAGTGTTATACTAAAGCAAGTATAACACTGTTTTTATCGAAGGAGTGTCAGATGAAAAAGACAATTTTGCTGGTTGATGATGAGATAGATATTCTAGATATTCAAAACCGCTATCTTATACAGGCAGGTTACGATGTTTTGGTCGCCCATGATGGTAAGGAGGGATTAGAACTTTTCAGAAAAAAATCTATCGACCTCATTATCACAGATATCATGATGCCCAATATGGATGGCTATGATTTTATCAGTGAAGTTCAATATATCGCTCCGGATCAACCCTTCCTCTTTACAACTGCTAAGACAAGCGAACAGGATAAGATTTATGGATTAAGTTTGGGGGCAGATGATTTTATAGTCAAACCCTTTAGCCCACGCGAATTGGTTTTAAGAGTGAATAATATCTTGCGTCGCCTTAGCCGTGGAGGAGAGACAGAACAGATCGAGTTTGGTGACTTGGTGATCAACCATGTGACTCATGAGGTTCGCATTGGGGGTCAACCTTTGGAATTGACAGTAAAATCCTTTGAACTTCTATGGGTATTAGCCAGCAATCCTGAGAGAGTCTTTTCAAAGACGGAACTTTACGAGAAGGTATGGCAAGAGGACTATGTGGATGATACCAATACACTCAATGTTCATATCCATGCTTTGAGGCAAGAGTTGACCAAGTATACAAATTCAAATGCTCCTGCTATCAAAACTGTCTGGGGTTTGGGATATAAGATGGAAAGACCAAGAGGTAGAAAATGAAATTAAAAAACTATATTTTAGTGGGGTATCTAGTGTCGACTCTACTAACGATTTTGGTCGTTTTCTGGGCAGTCCAACGAATGTTGATTGAGAAAAGTGAAGTTTACTTTCTAGTTGGAATGACCTTGATTGCTAGTTTCATTGGCGCTGCAGTGAGCATCTTTCTTTTGTCGCCTGTGTTCTCTTCTCTGAAACATTTGAAAAAACAAGCTCAGGATATAGCAAGCAAGGATTTCAGCACAGAAATCGAAACCAAAGGCCCATTAGAATTTCAAGAGCTGGGCCAGGCTTTTAATGATATGTCTCACAATTTGCAGGCTACCTTTCAATCACTTGATGAGAGCGAGCAAGAAAAGAGAATGATGATTGCGCAACTCTCTCACGATATTAAAACTCCCATTACCTCCATTCAGGTTACTGTGGAGGGAATTCTAGATGGAGTGATTAAGGAAGAGGAGCGGCTCCACTACTTAGCCACGATTGGCCGGCAAACTGAGCGTCTAAACAAGCTAGTGGAGGAATTGGATGTTTTGACTCTTAACACACAACCTCAAGAAACTGCTGATGAAGAAGTCGAAGAGGTCTTTTTAGATCAGCTGCTGATTGAGTCAATGAGTGAATTTCAACTCCAGATTGAACAAGAGGAGCGGGATGTTTACATTCAAGTATCACCTGAGTCAGCGAAAATCAAGAGCCATTCTGACAAACTTTCTCGCATTCTGGTTAATTTGTTAAACAATGCCTTTAAATATTCAGAACCAGGAACCAGAATCGAGGTTCTTGCCCAATTAACAGAACAAGAGCTGACAATCAGTGTGAAAGACGAGGGTCAGGGGATCCTTCCTGAGGATTTGGAAAAGATCTTTAAACGGCTTTATCGTGTAGAAACTTCGCGCAATATGAAGACAGGTGGGCATGGATTAGGACTTGCGATTGCACGAGAACTAGCTCATCAGCTTGGTGGCGAAATCACAGCAGAAAGTCAATATGGCTTAGGAAGCAAGTTTACATTCTGTCTCAATTTGAAATAAAGCCGTAAAATCCCTTTACAAATCTAGCTTTTCATGGTACAATATCCTTTGTGTGAAATAGCAGCAGGAAAGCATGAAGCTCGTCAACAGGTGTCTTATGACAAGTAACCTTGGCTGTTTAGGCGAAGGGCATCTGCACGAATCAGGGCTTTCTAAGTGACTATTTCCACCGAAATATTATTTATATCAGGAGGACATACACATGTCACGTTATACAGGACCATCTTGGAAACAAGCTCGTCGCCTTGGCCTTTCACTTACAGGTACAGGTAAAGAATTGGCACGTCGTAACTACGTACCAGGACAACACGGACCAAAACAACCGTTCTAAATTGTCAGAATACGGTTTGCAATTGGCTGAAAAACAAAAACTTCGTTTCACTTACGGTGTAGGTGAAAAGCAATTCCGTAACTTGTTCGTACAAGCTACAAAAATCAAAGGCGGAATCCTAGGTTTCAACTTCATGCTTCTTTTTGGAACGTCGTTTGGATAACGTTGTTTACCGTCTTGGTCTTGCGACTACTCGTCGTCAAGCTCGTCAATTCGTAAACCACGGTCACATCCTTGTTGACGGAAAACGCGTTGATATCCCATCATACCGCGTAACTCCAGGTCAAGTGATCTCAGTTCGTGAAAAATCATTGAAAGTTCCTGCAATCCTTGAAGCTGTTGAAGCTACTCTTGGACGTCCAGCATTCGTATCATTCGACGCTGAAAAATTGGAAGGTTCATTGACTCGCTTGCCAGAACGCGACGAAATCAACCCAGAAATCAACGAAGCACTTGTCGTTGAATTCTACAACAAAATGCTTTAATTTTAAGAAATATCTTACAGAAAGCCTACAACAGTGGGCTTTTTGCTTTAGTCTTAAAATGTTGAGTTGATGGTTTGGTTGGTATTTGAGGAATCATTTTTACTCAGGGAGAATGTTTCTAGCTCTGGTGTAAAGAAATCAGTGGTTTTAGGCGACTTTTCTGCCCTCATTTTTTGCTTTTGTGCTAAAATAGATTTATAAACTTAAGATAAGGAATGTTTATGAAATCGGGTAATGTATTATTGAAAGGATGCCTTTATTTCTGGGGTGGTTTATTTTTACTAGGTCTCTTGGTTCAGGTAGCTCTGCCTTTGGCAATTTGTGGCTTGATAGGTTTCGGGGCTTATTTAGCCTATAAGCGTTGGCGTTATCCTCTCTTGAAGGATCGTTCTTTTGGAAGATCAGATTGAGCTTTTAAAAGCGCGGATTCGTCAGGCTGATAAAGATATCCAGCAGTTAGAAGAGACCTTGTCTGAAAAAGGATCCGCAGCCTATAAAAGCCTAGCTAATCAAGTATTGATTGAACTCAAAGAGATTCATCAGGAAGCCAATCGTTTAAAATCTTATATTGACGAAGCCGTTTATAATCGCATTGATAAAAAGGTTCGCTCAGTAAGGGCGACCATAGACGTCCAGCTAGAGCGACTAGAAAGAGAGAGTCTGGTAGACATCGAAAATAAGGAGCCCGAAGAATTGGCGCCTGAATTGTCTCAGACCTTGGCAAATATTGCTGCGGACCATCAAGCGATTCTCGACAAAATCGAGTCATCGGATGTTGGAGCCAAAGAAGAGCTGACGGCCATCCATAGTTTAAAAAATGGAGAAATTCCAAACGATTTTAGAGGGTTATTTAAAGATTAAGGCAAATCCCAAAAATTATAATCGGGCGGAAGAACGCTTGGAACAAGCTAAAGCAGCTATCGAACAATTTGACCTTGAACTAGACCAAGTTTTGAGAGAGCTCAATGAAACAGATATGCGCGATTTTGATATTAGCCTGCGTATCTTAGGAAAAGATCGCAAAGAATAGGGTAGACACAAAGGAGTAACCATGACAGAATTTAATTTTGATATTGATCAGATTGCTAATAATACAGTGGCCAAAGTGGACAAGACAACCGAAATCATCGAGACTAATACAGGCTCAGCCCAGACGATCACTTTTCTTGAAAAAGCTAAGTCCTGAGCAACAAGAGCAAATCAAGGCGCGCGTTCCTCAGTTGGTGGATCAGTTTGTCATAGACCAAAATGCTCTCTTGGACTTTTGGTCAATCAGCGGTGGAAGGTGTCAATGGTACCGTTAACCGTATCTTGACCGAGCAGAAGAAACTGCAAATTCCTCAGGTGGATGACTTGCTGAAAAATACCAACCGTGAACTCCAAGGTTTTGTAGCCAAATACAAAAATGCTGAAATTGCAGAATTGGAAGAAAAAGCCAAACTTTTTGCAAAAAATTGTTTAAAAAAAGTCAGAACAGTCTGCAAGAATTTAATTTTGATTCAAAAAAACAGTTGAGCAAAAAGCTAGATGGTATGGCTGCTGCTGTGGTCAAGCAAGAAGATGTGCTGGCGCGAAATATTGTTTCTGCTGAAATGCTGATTGAGGACAATACCAAATCCATTGAAAATCTAGTGGGAGTAATTTCCTTTATCGAAGCCAGTCAGGCAGAAGCTGGAAATCGCGCAGCAGAATTGAAGGCTCAAGTTGATCAACTAGATACAAGTACGGTAGAATATCAAACCAAGTCCCAAGAATTAGCTCTGTATGGCTGAAGTGGTCAATACACTGGAACAACAACATACAGAGTATGTTAGCCGCCTTTACGTAGCTTGGACAACGACTCCACAGATGCGTAATCTCGTCAAAGTTTCATCGGACATGCGTCAAAAATTGGGCATGCTTCGTCGCAATACCATTCCAACAATGAAGCTTTCGATTGCTCAACTTGGTATTTTGCAGCAATCGATGAAATCAGGTGTCGTGGCAGATGCCATTGTCAATGCCAACAATGCTGCTCTTCAGATGCTAGCTGAAACCAGCAAGGAAGTGATTCCGCAGATGGAACGAATTGCCCAAAGTCCAACAGTAGCTGTTGAATCGGTTACCAAACTTGCTGAAAGTCTAGTCGCTCAAAACCAAGGTATCGTTGCTGCCATTGAGTTGGGACGCCAGAAACGTGCTCAACTAGAAACAACCATCGTCAAATCTGCAGAAATGATCAACGACTCTGTTAAACTCCGCGATGAAAAAATCGTCCAAGCCCTTCTCGACCAAGGAAAGGCTGCGCAGAAAGAAGTACAAGAATAAAAATAAATCCTCTGCAATGTAGATTTGCAGGGGATTTTATTCGTTTTTGTGAACAAGCCAGGTGGAATACATTCTTCCAAGCCAGAGAGCAAAGAGGAGATTGATGACGACGATGCCTGAACCGATCAGTGAAAATAGGAAAAATTCGCTAGTCGAAACTTGCCACAAATGTACGATGTCTGTAATCAAATAAGCACTGACAGGAAAACAAAGGATAGAAGTGATGAGAGCAGGGATATACTTACGGAGAAGAATTGATTGTCCAATATGGAGCAAGAGATGAAGCGCAAAGGCCACAAATCCCCCTAACCAAATTAATTCGAAAACTCTAGATTGAGTAAAATACGTTAATAAAGTGATGGATAAGACAAGGAAAAATTCTTCAAAAACAGCGAGAGCAAATCCCTCTGTTGTCATTTCTTTGTGGATTTTGAGAATAGTTGGAGCCTTTTGGGCCAGCAAGGTTTCGTTGAGATGAATCCAAGGGACAAGACCGATAATTTCTTCCATATCGTGAAAGATAAAGAGTAGAGGAAACATCCAAAGATAAAACGCCATAAATCTCTCCTGAAAAGCTAAAGATTGCTCGCCAATCAAGCAAAAAACGCCCAGTAAGGCGTTTTGAGCTAGGTATGCTTATTTCACTTCTGTAAACACAACGTGTTTGCGAAGTTTTGGTGAGTATTTCTTCAATTGAAGACGGTCTGGAGTGTTACGTTTGTTTTTAGAAGTAAGGTACAAGCGTTCACCAGATTCTTTGTGTTCAAGTGTAATATTTACGCGCATGGTATCTCCCTTCTATTATTCAGCTGATGCAGCTTTAGCGATTTTACGTCCTTTGTAGTATCCTTTAAGTGATACACGGTGAGAACGTGAGTAATCTCCAGTAGTTTCGTCAAAGTTTACAGATGGAGCTGTTACTTTGTAGTGTGTACGACGTTTGTTTTTCTTCGCTTTTGAGGTGCGACGTGCAGGTACTGCCATTTTCTTTTCTCCTTTAGGTATTTAAATTCGATTCAATCTAGTGATTTTCATCAACCATACTAGGATAACACATTTTTTTTGTAAAGTAAAGTTACTTGACAAAAAAAGATGAAAAAATTCTCCTGTCCGATCTAGCAGACAGGAGAGGGTGTTAAATATCAATCTCAAATGGTTCGTCAATAGTTTCCGATACGTATTTTCCGTCTTTTTTCCGTTGTTTGACACATTCTGTAAGGAGATATTCAATCTGCCCGTTAACTGATCGGAAGTCGTCTTCTGCCCATGATGCGAGTGCAGCGTATAACTTTGTTGAGAGTCGAAGGGGGATCTGCTTTTTTTTAGCTTCAGCCATCTTTAGTAAAGACTTCCTGCGTTGACAATTGGTTGTGCATCATGATTACCACAGAGAACGACTAGGAGATTTGAAACCATGGCAGCTTTTCGTTCTTCGTCAAGTTCTACCAACTCTCCTTCATTGAGACGTTCTAGTGCCATTTCAACCATTCCTACAGCGCCGTCAACAATCATCTTCCGGGCATCAATAATGGCAGATGCTTGTTGACGTTGAAGCATGACAGCAGCAATTTCTGGAGCGTAAGCTAGATAAGTAATACGGGCCTCAAGAATTTCCAAACCAGCGTCCTCAACACGACTTTGGATTTCTTCGCGAATACGGTTAGCTACAATCTCGCTAGAGCCACGGAGGCTACTTTCATCTGCTTGCCCGTAACCTGTAGTATCCACATTAGGGGACACATCGTAAGGATAGATACGGACAATATTACGGAGGGCGCTATCACATTGCAATGAAAGATATTCTTTGTAGTTATCCACGTTGAAGACTGCTTTTGCCGTATCGACTACACGCCAAGTAACAGCAATACCGATTTCTACGGGATTTCCTAGACAATCATTGATTTTTTGGCGAGAATTGCTCAAGGTCATAACCTTGAGGGAAATCTGTTTCTTGCCAATTTCAAGGTTTACATCATTGCCATTTGATGATTTCATTCCTGAAAAAGGAGATTTTGTGCTAACATCACCACTTTGACCAAGTCGAGTGTGGTTTGCAGGGTTAACTGCTACGCTGAAGGGATTGACAAAGTAAAAACCAGGTTCTTTGATGGTACCTGTATAGTTACCAAAGAGTGTCAGAACCAGAGCTTCCTGAGGTTTGACAACTTTTAAACCAGCATGAGCTAGTGCTGTAACTATGCTTAATACAAGTCCGATAATAATTCCAAAAATGTTTTCTGAACCAGCACCCATGATAAATATAAAGACACCAAGTACGAGTATCAATTCAATGAGAATTAACGCGAATACACCATTTGGTTTTGAATTGATTAGTTTCAGTCATAAGAATGACCTCCTGCTTCATGATATCTAAATGATATCACTTTAATTTATAAAGTCAAGAAATAAATGTAACATTTTTTTAAAGAAAATATTGTTGTATAGAATTTTCTGAAAATTCAAGAATTTTTATTCTGTTCTTCATGCGGAAATTATGCTATAATGGTAAAAACTGAAATGGGAGGGATAAGATGACAGAATTAGATATACGTCACCGCAGTAGCGTTTATGACAGCATGGTTAAATCACCAAACCGTGCCATGCTTCGCGCCACTGGAATGACAGATAAGGACTTTGAAATACCGATTGTGGGAGTGATTTCAACTTGGGCGGAAAATACCCCATGTAACATTCACTTGCATGATTTCGGGAAATTGGCCAAAGAAGGGGTCAAATCGGCAGGTGCTTGGCCTGTTCAGTTTGGAACGATCACGGTAGCGGACGGGATTGCCATGGGAACGCCTGGTATGCGTTTTTCTCTAACATCTCGTGACATCATCGCGGACTCAATCGAGGCGGCTATGGGTGGTCACAACGTGGATGCCTTTGTTGCTATCGGTGGCTGTGACAAGAACATGCCTGGTTCTATGATTGCCATTGCCAACATGAATATCCCGGCTATTTTCGCCTATGGAGGAACTATTGCACCGGGAAATCTTGATGGAAAAGACATCGATTTGGTTTCTGTCTTTGAGGGAATCGGAAAATGGAACCACGGTGATATGACAGCTGAGGACGTGAAACGTCTTGAATGTAATGCCTGCCCTGGCCCTGGTGGCTGTGGTGGTATGTATACAGCTAATACCATGGCGACTGCTATCGAAGTTCTCGGTATGAGTTTGCCAGGATCTTCATCTCACCCAGCTGAATCAGCTGACAAGAAAGAAGATATCGAAGCAGCAGGACGAGCTGTTGTCAAGATGCTGGAGCTTGGTCTCAAACCGTCAGATATCTTGACTCGTGAAGCCTTTGAAGATGCAATCACTGTAACTATGGCTCTCGGTGGGTCAACCAATGCCACTCTTCACTTGCTTGCCATTGCCCATGCGGCTAATGTTGACTTGTCACTTGAGGACTTCAATACGATCCAAGAGCGTGTGCCTCACTTGGCCGACTTGAAACCATCTGGTCAGTATGTCTTCCAAGACCTCTACGAAGTCGGTGGAGTTCCAGCGGTTATGAAATATCTCTTGGCGAATGGTTTCCTCCACGGAGACCGTATCACATGTACTGGTAAGACTGTCGCTGAAAACTTGGCTGACTTTGCAGACCTCACACCAGGTCAAAAAGTCATCATGCCACTGGAAATCCAAAACGTGCAGATGGACCATTGATTATCTTGAACGGGAACCTTGCCCCTGATGGCGCGGTTGCTAAAGTATCAGGTGTTAAAGTTCGTCGTCACGTTGGACCAGCTAAAGTATTTGACTCAGAAGAAGATGCTATTCAGGCCGTTCTGACAGATGAAATCGTTGATGGCGATGTTGTCGTTGTTCGTTTTGTTGGACCTAAGGGTGGTCCTGGTATGCCTGAGATGTTATCACTTTCATCCATGATCGTTGGTAAAGGTCAGGGAGACAAGGTTGCCCTCTTGACAGACGGACGTTTCTCTGGTGGTACATATGGTCTGGTTGTCGGACATATCGCCCCAGAAGCTCAGGATGGGGGACCAATTGCCTATCTTCGTACAGGAGATATCGTTACGGTTGACCAAGATACCAAAGAAATTTCCATGGCCGTATCCGACGAAGAACTTGAAAAACGCAAGGCAGAAACAACCTTGCCACCACTTTACAGCCGTGGTGTCCTCGGTAAATATGCCCATATCGTATCATCTGCTTCACGCGGAGCCGTGACGGACTTCTGGAATATGGATAAGTCAGGTAAAAAATAAACAAGAAAAGCAAGCCATTTTCGGCTTGCTTCTTTTCATCTTCAAAAGTGATTTGCCTGCTTATACTCAATAAAAATCAAAGAGCAAACTAGAAAGCTAGGCGCAGGTTGCTCAAAACACTGTTTTGAGGTTGTGGATAGAACTGACGAAGTCAGTAACCGTACTACGACAAGCCGACGCTGACGTGGTTTGAAGAGATTTTTGAAGAGTATTAACGAGGTGGCAGTCCAAGGGCAATACGGCCATAGCGACTGATTCGTGTAATCTTCCAAGCAGGCGACCAGGTAACTTCAACCTGAACATCTTCGATACCCTCGATTTGTTTCAGACCTGCGACGATTTCGATAGGCAGGCTTTCGGCGCAATCACAGGCAGTGTCGGTGAAGGTCATGACAATCTTGCAGAGACCCGTTTCGTCCAGATTTATTTCATAAATCAATCCTAGATTGTAAACATCCAATTCCACATCTGTATCAAAAACCTTCTCTAGTTTTTCGATAATTTGGTCTTGTAAGGCCAAAGCGCGTTCATTGATTTTGATATCGTCTCTCATTACGTCCCTCCACCTGATAAATATCCTCTATTTTCTCATAATTCTGACAATTTGGCAAGTTTTTGATGAATTTTCTGAAAAAATATGATAAAATGAAGAAAATACGGAATCAAGGGGAAGTCCATGGAGCAGATTGGAAAAGTCTTTAGACAATTACGAGAGTCAAGAAATATCTCGCTGAGACAGGCAACTGGGGGACAATTTTCGCCGTCCATGTTGTCCCGATTTGAAACAGGTCAGAGTGAACTTTCGGTGGAAAAGTTTCTGTTTGCCCTAGAAAATATATCTGCCAGTGTAGAGGAAATCCTCTTTATGGCGAGAGGTTTTCACTATGATACAGATTCTGAGTTGAGAAAAGAAATCACAGATATCTTGGATCCAAAGAACATAGCACCTCTCGAGGACTTGTATCGCAAGGAGTATCAAAAGTATGCCAATTCTCAAAATAAACAGAAACATATTCTAAATGCCATTATGATCAAGTCTTATATGAAGAGCATGGATGAAACGGTAGAGTTGACAACAGAGGAAGGGGAAGTCCTTCATGATTATCTGTTTTCTACCGAGATTTGGGGAATCTATGAACTCAATTTGTTCTCAGTTAGTTCCCCACTCTTATCTGTTCCTCTTTTTACTAGATATGTACGAGAAATGGTCCGCAAATCCGATTTTCTAATGGAGACGAAGGGCAACCGAAACCTTTTTCACACCATGCTACTGAATGGTTTTTTAGCCAGCATTGAATGTGAAGAATTTACCAATGCCTATTATTTTAAACGTGTTATCGAAGAGCATTTCTACAAGGAAAACGAGACCTATTTCCGAATTGTCTATTTGTGGGCAGAAGGTCTCCTTGATAGCAAGCAAGGCAGAGTCAAGGAAGGTCAGAAAAAGATGGAAGATGCTGTCCATATTTTTGAGATGCTTGGTTGTAACAAATCTGCTGAATACTACAGAAATACAACCGATTGTTGAATATCTGCAAACTAAGAAAATAATTTGAAAATTTAAGCGATAGAACTTTTGACTACTCTCAGGTCGTTACAAAAGTTCTATCGTTTCTTTGCTCATTTTGTGTGTTGCATATATTCAAAAGTTTTCCCTTTCAATTTCTAAGTGCTATACTATAGTCATACTTCATATAGGGATTATAACAAGAAGGGAGATTACCTATGAAACTATTGTTTAGAAATCAAGCTTATCGACTCTTGACTTTGTCGCGCTTCTTCAATGCCTTTGGTGCTTCGATTTTTAACCTGGTATTTATCGTTTATGCATCGACCTTGCCACAAGCCTCTTTTGCGGTTGCTATGGCGAATATTGTCATGATTCTTCCGACTCTCTTTACAGTTTTTGTAGGGATTCGGGCAGATTACACGAGGGACAAGGTCAAATGGATGGTCTATAGCGGTTTGTTTCAGGCAGTTTTATTTTTTCTAGCAGCTTTAGTTGTTCAGAAAGCTAGTCTCTTTGCTTTTTCTAGTCTGTGTTTGATCAATGTCATTAGCGATGTAATCAGTGATTTTGCTGGTGGTTTGCGCATGCCTCTTATTAAGGAAAAAGTGGCTGAAAATGATCTGATGGAGGCTTATTCTTTTTCCCAGTTTATCACCTATATTTCAGCTATTGGTGGTCAAGCTTTCGGAGTCTGGCTCTTAGGTCTATCGGTCAACAATTTTTCCCTCGTTGCTGGAATCAATGCCTGTTTTTTCCTAGTATCAGCCGCTATTCTCTTTTTAGGAAGAAGCAAATTGAACCTGTCAATTTCATCTGCTGATGGTGAAATCTTAAAAAATGAGAAGCTTTCTATCAAAGACCAGTTTCTATCAATTTACCGAAATTTACGTCTCGTTTTTCTTAAAGGTGGACAGAAAAACTTTGGTTTCATGATCTTTGCTGTCTTGCTTATTAATGCCTTGGGTGGGGCTTTAGGAAGCATCTATAACATCTTCTTTTTGAGCCATTCTCTCTTGAATTTTTCTTACACAGAGGCACTATTTATCAATCAATTCTGTGTTTTAGTAGCAATCATCATCAGTAGCCTTACGGGCAATGATTATTTTGGGAAGCAGTCTTTGCCTAGATTGATGATGTGGGCGACCGTAGGACTCAGTCTAATTGGTCTAGCTAATGTATTCAATCAAGTCGTACTTGGTTTACTATTTCTCTTTTCAACTCTGTATGTGTCTGGTAAAGTTCAACCAAAGATTAGTGCCATGCTCATGAAAAATCTAGCTCCAGATGTTCTAGCTCGTACCAGTAATTTTTTAGGTTTATTGTTTACCTTATCCATACCTGTGGGAACAGCTTGTTTTTCACTTATAGCGGTATGGAATATACAGTTGACTTGGATGCTATTTGTTGGTCTTTCCTTGCTAGCTATTCTTTTGACAGTTATTAATCTCAAAAATGATATCTAAATCCTAATTTTTTTCATACTGTTTTAATCCCTTTATTTATGGTAAAATAAGACTATTAAGTTTAAAGAGGATTCCCTATGAAATTACAAAAACCAAAAGGAACACAGGATATTTTACCTGCTGAGTCTGCCAAGTGGCAGTATGTTGAGGGCTTTGCCCGTGAAATTTTCAAGCGCTATAACTATGCAGAGGTGCGCACGCCTATTTTTGAGCATTACGAGGTCATCAGTCGCTCTGTCGGAGATACAACGGATATCGTAACCAAGGAAATGTACGATTTCTATGATAAGGGTGACCGCCATATTACCCTTCGTCCAGAAGGAACTGCGCCCGTTGTCCGTTCCTATGTGGAAAATAAACTCTTCGCCCCAGAAGTGCAAAAGCCAAGTAAGTTCTACTACATGGGACCTATGTTCCGTTATGAGCGTCCGCAAGCAGGTCGTTTGCGCCAGTTCCACCAGATCGGTGTTGAGTGTTTTGGCTCTAGCAATCCAGCTACCGATGTGGAAACCATTGCTATGGCAGCTCATTTCTTGAAAGAAATCGGTATCCAAGGTGTCAAACTACACCTCAACACTCTTGGAAATCCTGAGAGCCGTGCGGCTTACCGTCAAGCCTTGATTGACTATTTGACACCGCTCAAGGAGACCTTGTCGAAGGATAGCCAACGTCGCTTGGAGGAAAATTCTCTTCGTGTCTTGGACTCTAAGGAGAAAGAAGACAAGGTGGCAGTGGAGAATGCGCCGTCTATCTTGGATTTCCTTGATGAAGAAAGCCAAGCTCATTTGATGCTGTGCGTCAGATGTTGGAAAATCTGGGTGTAGACTACATCATTGATACCAATATGGTGCGTGGTCTGGACTACTACAACCACACGATTTTCGAGTTCATCACAGAAATCGAGGGCAATGACTTGACCGTCTGTGCGGGTGGTCGCTACGATGGCTTGGTTGCCTACTTTGGTGGCCCTGAGACTGCTGGATTTGGTTTTGGACTTGGTGTAGAGCGCCTGCTTCTCATTCTTGAAAAGCAAGGTGTGGCCCTCCCTATCGAAAACGCCCTAGATGTCTATATCGCAGTTTTGGGTCAAGGAGCAAATGTCAAGGCCTTGAATTGGTACAGGCTCTTCGCCAACAAGGATTCAAAGCAGAACGTGATTACCTCAACCGTAAACTCAAAGCTCAGTTCAAGTCAGCCGATGTCTTTGCGGCTAAGACCCTCATCACTCTCGGAGAGAGCGAAGTCGAAAGCGGACAAGTGACAGTTAAGAACAACCAAACTCGAGAAGAAGTTCAAGTGTCACTTGATGCTATCAATCAAAAATTTTTTTCAGAAATCTTTGAAAAAAATTAGGGCTTTTTAATGACAGATAAACTGGTCAGGAAAAACATTCCTGACCTTTTTCTTTTGCAAAATGACAAAAATCATAAACTTTTTGACAAATATAATTGTCAAAAAAAGAAAAAGATGTGTTACAATATAAGCAAGTTAAGAGTAAAGGAGAAAGGAATGCTTAAAAATCGTCTAAAAGAGCTTCGGGCTCGCGATGGCCTTAATCAAACAGAGCTGGCCAAACTAGCTGGCGTGTCCAGGCAAACCATCAGTTTGCTTGAGCGGGATGAGTACACCCCATCCATCGTCATTGCCCTGAAGATTGCTCAGATATTCCATGAGCCAGTCGAGTCAGTCTTTCGTATAGAGGAGTATGAGGAATGAAACACAAACATAAATGGATTGGAATGGGAGCAGTAATTCTAGGTATCTTTCTGGAAATGTCTAGCCTCGCTCTGAGAGGATTATTCAATCAAATTAAAACCGAACAAGTTTTATATACTTCTTTCGTTTTTATTGCAATTGTCGGAGTACTATCTCTAGCTTTAGCTATTTACTACCTTCGAAAGAGTCGCGAAGCTTACACGATTTACCAAACCGTAGAAGAGGAAGAGGTTAATGAAGAAGCATATGTAAGTGCTTACCGCTTCTTGGACTATGGAACAGTTGCTTCGAACATTTTGATGATTACGATGCTTTTCTGTTTAGCAATTGTCACTTCTCCAGTAATTGAGAATATTTATCTATTCATTTTTTCACTTGTTTTAATGTTTTTTGCTTTTGCTGTTGCAAATTATTGTGTGCGAACAATTTTTCTCATTCGCCAGTATAAACTATCTATTTTCTCGACTCCAAAAGAAATCTTGTCTTTTCTGGACAGTTACGATGAGGGAGAGAAGCAAGCAGAAATGGAGAATGCTTATTTGACTCTGTTTAAATTGAATCAAATCGTACTTCCTGCTCTTTATATTCTATTACTGGTATTATCAACCATTTTACAAGAAACTCAGCTAGTTGCCTTGCTTATTCTAGTTGTAATTCATCTTTATATCAATTTTGCGCAGTTACGCAAAACAAAACGTTACTTTAAGTAAAAGGAGTTCCTATGATTCGTGTTGAAAATGTAAGCAAAAGTTTTGGGAGCAAGAAAGCTCTACATCAGATTTCTTTCGAGATTCAAGAGGGTGAAATCTTTGGTTTCCTAGGTCCCTCAGGTTCAGGTAAAACAACCATGATCAATGTTCTGACGGGGCAGTTAGCTGCAGATCAGGGGGAGACCGTTCTTCTAGGAAAGTCCTCTCGAAATTTGACTTCAAATGATTTGGAACAAATCGGGATTGTTAGTGATGGCAGTGGTTTTTATGAAAAGATGAGCCTCTATAAAAATCTACTCATTTATGCAAAATTATATGGTCTTAAAGCTTCTAGAGTAGATACAGTACTTGATCAAGTTGGGTTATCAGATGCCAAAAATCTTATCGCAGAAAAACTATCCACAGGTATGAAACAACGGATGTTCTTGGCCCGTGCTCTTCTAAATGCTCCCAAAATCCTCTTTCTAGATGAGCCAACAAGTGGTCTTGATCCTACCACCTCAAAATCGATTCATGCTCTCTTACAAGAATTGAAGCAGGCTGGGACAACTATCTTTTTAACAACCCACGATATGAATGAAGCAACCTTGCTTTGCGATCGCCTCTCTCTTTTAAATAAGGGGAACTTGATTGAGTATGGTAGCCCACAAGAGATTATCCAGAAATACCATGTGGATAAAAAGGTTCGGTTATGCTATCAAGATGGACGCGAACGAGTGGTCTCTTTTGAAGAAATACCTCATCTGGATACGAGAGATCTGATAGCTGTTCATTCTTGTGAACCGACTTTGGAAGAGATCTTTATTAGATTGACAGGAGAAAAGTTAGATGTTTAGAAAATTAAATGCCCTTCTTTGGTTAAGACTACAAGTTCTTATTAGCAACTCAACCTTATTAGCGACTTTATTAATGCCCTTTGGTATTGCTATCCTATATAATGAATTCTTAAACAAGAGTGGAGAACTGACTATGTTTCTCCTCTCTACGAGTTTGACGATGGTCTTGAGTATGGGAAGTGGTTATATGGTATCGATTATGATGGCTGAGGATAAGGAAAAACGTAACCTTAAATCCCTCATACTAAGTGGTGTGACAGCAACGGAGTATACTCTGAGCATGATGGCTCTTCCTCTTCTAGTGGTGCTTTTTTCGATGGTTGTTCTCCCTCTATATCTTAAAGTTGATTTGACAAACTACTTTCTTACCTATGGTCTCTATCTGCTTCTGGCAACTATCAGCATTATCTTTCTTAACATTCTTATCGGTGCAGTATCAGATACTCAGTCTAAGGCGCAAGTGTATAGTATTTTTCCTATGCTGACCTTCTCTTTCTTGCCCACTCTTGCTGTTCAAAATGAAACTGCGCAAAAATTGTTGGACTATTCCTTCATTGGTCCTTTGGTAAGTTTATTAAAAGAAGGTGGAGGAGAGTTATCTTTGAGAAGTCTTGGTCTTTTGCTAGCATGGATCCTTTTACTAGGATTAGCTAGTCTCTTCGTATTGAAAAATAGTTATAAAGGAAAGTAGGAGGCCCATATGAACTTACTTAAAAATCTTGGCTGGTTTCTTCTAGCTGTTCTATCCTTTTTCTTTGGTTATGGTCTGGTTCAGAGTATGGCTCTGTCGGCACTTGGACTAGGGGCTTCAATCTTTGGAGTTTTACCACTTTATGTCGTCCTGTCAGGGGCCTATGTTTATGGAGTTTACAGATGGTATCAGACAGAAAAGGTTAGCATCCAGACGACTGCATTTAATCGTTATATCTGGTTGCCAATCCTGGTTTTGCTAGTGGCGATTACAGCCCAGTTCTTTTTGCCAGATGATCCGTCGGTCAATCAACAAATCGTATCTCAATTGACAATGGCTCAGCCTGTCTTTGGTTTCTTTATGGTAGTGGTCTTTGCTCCTCTGACGGAAGAACTCATCTTTAGAGGGATGCTAGCGCGCTATCTCTTTCCTAAGCAAAATAACAGCAAACAGACAGCTATGTTTCTCCTCGTATCAAGTGTGCTCTTTGCCTTGATTCATTTTCCAGGGACTTTGCAACAGTTTTTAGTTTATGCTAGTCTGGGATTGAGTTTGGGTCTGGCTTATGTGAGCCGAAAAGGACTTCTTTATAGCATTTCTTTACATGCTTTGAATAATTTAATCGGCTTTTTGATGATACTCATGCTATAATAGAGTCAGGAGGTCACATGAAACGAGTAATTTTATTAGCAGTGATACAGGCAGTCGTTCTCTTCTTTATTATCGGGGGCCTTGCCTATGCCTTTAAAGGCGATTTCTTCTACAACAATCTAGCAGTGATTTTTGCACCTATTGCAGGAATCATGCGCTTTGCGACGGCCTATGCAACAGCGATTGTTCTGCCTAAAAAAGCGGCTGAAATCGCAGAAAAACGCAAAGAAGGTCAAGAATCAAAATAAGAAAATCCGATGGCGTCTTCATCGGATTTTTCGATGTTGTCACGATTTTTTAGCTCTTCGTTTTGATTTTTATAGACAATCAAACTTTTCTGCTGATTTTCATGAAGAGCCTGCGCTTTTATGGTAAAATAGTAACAGAATAAAAGAGGAGAGAAAACATGAAACGTAGTATGTATGCTGGTCGTGTTCGTGAGGAACACATCGGACAAGAAATGACCTTGAAAGGATGGGTTGGCCGTCGTCGTGACCTTGGTGGTTTAATCTTTATCGACCTTCGTGACCGTGAAGGAATCATGCAGTTGGTTATCAACCCTGAAAAAAAGTATCTGCAGAGGTTATGGCAACAGCTGAAAGCCTTCGTAGCGAATTTGTCATTGAGGTCACTGGACAAGTTGCTGCACGTGAGCAAGCCAATGATAAGTTGCCAACGGGTGCAGTTGAGTTGAATGTGACAGCTCTGGCAGTGCTGAATACAGCTAAAACAACACCTTTTTGAGATTAAAGATGGGATTGAGGCCAATGACGATACACGTTTGCGTTACCGTTACCTTGACCTTCGTCGTCCAGAAATGCTAGAAAACCTTAAGCTTCGTGCTAAGGTGACCCACTCTATCCGTAACTACTTGGATGAGTTGGAGTTTATCGATGTGGAGACGCCATTCCTTTCTAAATCAACGCCAGAAGGGGCGCGTGACTATTTGGTGCCATCTCGTGTCAATAAAGGGCATTTCTACGCTCTTCCTCAAAGTCCACAAATCACTAAGCAACTCTTGATGAATGCTGGATTTGACCGTTACTACCAAATCGTTAAATGTTTCCGTGATGAGGACTTGCGTGGTGACCGTCAGCCTGAGTTCACCCAGGTCGACTTGGAAACATCCTTCCTTACGGAGCAGGAGATCCAAGATATTACAGAAGGATTGATTGCGCGCGTGATGAAAGAAACAAAAGGCATCGACGTGACGCTTCCATTTCCTCGTATGAAATACGATGATGCGATGGCTCTTTACGGTTCTGACAAGCCTGATACCCGTTTTGACATGTTGCTTCAGGACTTGACAGAAGTTGTCAAGGGTGTTGATTTTAAAGTCTTCTCAGAAGCGCCTGCTGTTAAAGCCATTGTAGTCAAAGGAGCTGCAGACAACTACTCACGTAAAGACATTGACAAGATGACCGAAGTAGCTAAACAGTACGGTGCTAAAGGTCTTGCTTGGGTCAAGGTTGTGGATGGAGAATTAAACGGACCAGTTGCCAAGTTCTTGACTGGGATCCAAGCAGACTTGACTGCAGCACTTGGTCTTGAAGATAAGGATTTGGTTCTCTTTGTGGCGGATACGCTTGAAGTGGCCAATGCAACACTTGGTGCCCTTCGTGGACGTATTGCCAAAGAGCTTGGCTTGATTGATAATGATAAGTTCAACTTCCTTTGGGTAGTTGACTGGCCAATGTTTGAATGGTCTGAAGAAGAAGGCCGCTACATGAGTGCCCACCATCCATTTACCCTTCCACAGGAAGAAACAGCTCACGAATTAGAAGGTGATTTGGCTAAGGTTCGTGCCATTGCTTACGATATCGTCTTGAACGGTTATGAGCTTGGTGGTGGTAGTCTTCGTATCAACCAAAAAGACCTTCAAGAACGCATGTTTAAGGCTCTTGGTTTCTCAGTTGAAGAAGCGAATGACCAGTTTGGTTTCCTTCTTGAAGCCATGGACTATGGTTTCCCACCACATGGTGGTTTGGCTATCGGTCTTGACCGCTTTGTCATGTTGCTTGCAGGAGAAGAAAATATCCGTGAAGTCATTGCCTTTCCTAAGAACAATAAGGCAACCGACCCAATGACACAAGCTCCATCAACAGTCGCTCTCAAACAACTAGAGGAACTCAGCTTACAAGTAGAAGAAGATGAAACAAGCAAAACGAATTAAGCGGTGGCGCTATTATCTGCGCCGCTTTGCTTATCAGATAAAAATCTTACGAGTTTTACAAAGTATCTCTCGGGAAAAATATGATGAGAAAGTCTCGGCTTCTCTGGTTTATGGCTTTTTGTCAGCAGTAGCAGTCAATTTCTTTTTTCAACCAGGACACGTTTACTCCAGTGGTGCGACAGGTTTGGCACAGATTATCTCTGCTTTGAGTAATCACTGGTTTGGTTTTTATATTCCGATATCGCTAACCTTTTATGCTATCAATTTTCCGTTGATGATTTTGGCTTGGTATCAGATTGGGCATAAGTTTACAATCTTTACCTTCATCACAGTATCCATGAGTTCCCTCTTTATCCAGATTGTACCAGTTGTGACCTTGACAGAGGATCCCATTATCAATGCCCTTTTTGGGGGTGTTGTCATGGGCTTGGGGATTGGTTTTGCGCTCCGTAACAATATTTCTAGCGGAGGTACAGATATCGTCAGTCTCACCATTCGAAAGAGAACAGGGAGAAATGTCGGTAGTATTTCTTTCTTGGTGAATGGGACGATTATGCTGATAGCAGGATTGACCTTTGGTTGGAAATACGCCCTTTATTCCATGATTACCATCTTTGTATCGAGCCGTGTGACGGATGCGGTCTTTACCAAGCAAAAACGTATGCAGGCCATGATTGTGACCAATAATCCTGACAAGGTAATCGCAAAAATCCATAAAAAATTGCACCGCGGAGCAACCATGATCCACGATGCAGAAGGAACTTATAATCATGAGAGAAAAGCAGTTTTGATTACGGTTATCACACGAGCAGAGTTTAATGATTTTAAACACATCATGAAACAGGTCGATCCGACAGCCTTTGTCTCTGTATCCGAAAATGTCCATATCCTAGGACGATTCGTAGAAACAGACAATTAATAATACTCAAAAGACCAGCCTTGGGGCTGGTCTTTATTTTTCGATAATTTTGTGTCCAATCAACTGGCGGTAACAAATCTGTTTATTGTTTTTAGCATCGTTGATGATCTGGAGAATGGTTTCAAAGGAAACGCGCCCAAGTTCTAGACTATTGATATCGACATAAGCTACGAGGTCAAGTCGAGGATTGACTGAGTCGAAGCTGAGGACAGGAACATCCAGTTTGTGCTTAGCGATATAGTCACAGACTCCTTCGGCTAGGAGACTATCGGTTGTAATGATAGCATCAATCTGTGGATCGTGATTGAACAGAAGTTCACTGAATTGATACCCTTTTTCTTCTAGAAATTCGGTTGCAAAGTAGGTTAAGTTGGTATCAATCGGAAGTTGGTGTTGTTTGAGTGCGGACTCATAGCCAGTTAGGCGATCTTGCGTTACGAAGAGTCGCTTTGTCCCCCCGATGAAGGCAATTCGTTTGCATCCTTTTTTGATGAAATACTCTGTCGCATCAAAGCCCGCCTGTACATTGTCATTATCAACAAGAGGGATAAAGGGTGAAGTAGATTTTCCGAGAATGAGGAAAGGGAACTGCTCATCGGCTACTAGTTTGACCAGAGGATCCTCTTCCTCAGCGTAGAGGAAAATCAAACCGTCAACACGCTTGCCATAAACCATCTGAGAAATAGCTTTGAGCCGCTCTTTTGCATCTTTCCCCGTTGCAATCTGAATAGCATAGTGGTTCTCAGATGCCACTTGGGCGATCCCTCGTAGAACAGATGGGAAGAAAGGATTTTTGGTAAAAGGCATCCGAGTCGTCAGGGAGCACCAGACCGATGACCTGAGTATAGCTACTTACCAAGCTACGAGCATTGAGATTGGGGTGGTAGTTGAGCTCCTTCATCGCCTTGCGAACTCGTTTTTTAGTTTCATCACTAATCGTTGATTTATTTTGAATGACGCGGGTAACAGTGGAAGGTGAGACACCTGCTACTTTAGCCACATCTTTAATCGTCACGGGCATAAAAATCTCCTATTTATGATAATCTGGATCACGGAAATGTGTCTTGTAAAAAATAGTGACCAGATAAAGAACAAAAAGAATGTTTTGTACAGTGATAAGCGTTGTCATATTTTGGCCAAAAAGTCCCAAAATAAGCGTAATCAGAGTGGGTAATCCTAAACAGTTCAAGATAAAGTGGTAGCACTCTTTAAAGGTCCTAAATGAAAAGAGGCGTGATTTTTTGGTGATATAAAGGAGGAGACTAGCTCCAAGAGAGACAATGAAAAAATTCAAACCAAAGAGGAAGCTAGCACCAAGAACGAGAAAGAGACTGATATAGACACGGTTCTGTTGGTACCAGTCTTTAGAAATAGCCTGGGTTAAAGCTTCCTTACTCTGGAAACTCTCCGTTTGAATGGCGTGGTAGCGAATGCGAGTCAGTTCCTTGCTTTCCTTGCTGATGATGAGTTCTTCAGTATCAAAATGAAGTTGCAAATCCTTTGGCAATTCCTTACTTGGACTTGGACCAATCAGAAGAGAAGCTTGCTGATTTTTAGTTCCAGCATAGTTCAGTTTTCCATCTATTATCTGCGCATTCTCCGACAAATCCATGATTGCTTCATCTGTCAGGGGTGTGTAGACATTATCGATAAAGGTATCCAGTGGATACGTTTCCTGTGAGCTGTTTTGAATGGCAATCGGAACCATAGACAAACTGATGAGGAAAATGCTCGTAAAGAGAAGCTGAAACCAGTTGAGGCCGAAACGTTTTGATAGGGGGTTGCGAAATCCCCAGATACTAGAGAAATACGAGAATGGATATGGAAGCATAGGCATCTTTCTAAAAGTGTTTTCTATATGAGTATTATATAGAGAAATGTGCTTTATTTCAAGTCTAGGAAATCAATTATGTATTGAAAGAGGGCTTTCAATAAGATTTGTAGAAGGGTGTCCAATCTTGTAGCTTTAGCCACAAGCTCCAAAATGAAAAAGGGTGGCGGGGATAAATTATCCCTTGTCGCCACCACTTGTAAGTCCTGAAACAAAGTTCTTTTGTAAGAAGAAGAAGAGTGTACAGATTGGAAGTGCGATGAGGATGGCACCTGCTGAGAAGTAGGCAATCTTCAAGTTCTTCGCATTGTTGACGAAGGTTTGGAGACCAACGGCAACTGTAAAGTATTCTTTCTCACGAAGCAAGAAACTAGAGAGGATATAGTCTCCGAAAGGTCCCATGAAGGCCCAGAGGGCTTGTACCGCAACCATTGGGCGAACAAGAGGGAGGACGATTTGCCAGAAGCGACGGAAGTGTCCTGCACCATCAAGTTTGCTGATTCATCAAGAGACATTGGTACGGTATCAAAGTAACCTTTCATCAACCAAGCGTTCATAGGGATACCACCACCGACATATAGGAAGATGAGGAACCAGCTATGGTTAAGGGCATTCAACATAAGGGCCATAACGAAGAAGGCTGTCAAAGCGGCCATTGTTGGTACCATTTGGATGATCAAGAAGAAGACCAAACTTTGTTTACGAGCCAAGAAGTTGTAACGGCTGTAGGCATAACCAGCAAGTACGATGATACTTGTTTGAACAGCCATTGTAATCAAGGCGATAATCAAAGTGTTGAGGTACCAAGTGCCGTACAAGGTTTCAGTGAAGAGCCCTTGGAAGTTGGCAAAGCTAAAGTCGACGTTAGCATCTAGTTTAAAAGCTACGACGTTACCAGTCTTGAAGGCTGACATAATAGTAATCAAAAGTGGATAGATAATCACGATTGAAAGACCAATCAAGTAGAGGTAAGTGAGGGTTTGAGTCAGTCTACGTTTGAGTTTGATTGAGTTATTCATCTTAGACGTCCTCCATATCAAATGCGTGTAGTTTCTTGAATGCAATCATAGAGATAGAGATGACAATGATAGAGATGATCAAGGTAACAGCTGCCGCCATAGAGTATTGAGGAGATGTACCTGTTGTCAAACGATAAATCCATGAGATCAAGATATCAGTTGAACCGGCTCCACCACCAACGCTACCAGGACCTCCGCCGTTGAAGAGGTACATGATAGAGAAGTTGTTAAAGTTGAAGGTGTATTGGCTGATCAATGTTGGTGCCGCAACAGCCAAAATCATAGGGAAAGTGATGTTGCGGAATTTTTGCCAAGCATTAGCACCATCGATGTAAGCCGCTTCGTAGAGGTCGTTAGGAATCGACTGCAAGATACCCAAAGTCAAAACGTAGATGTATGGGAATCCTAGCCAACCTTGCATCATAATCAAGGCAATCTTGGTCCAAGTTGGGTCTGTTTTCCAAGGGATAAGAGCACCGTCAATGAAAGGAAGAACCTTAGCCAAGATAGGCAATACTTGAGTGTTGATCGCTCCGACACTATCGTTAAACATGTTTGAGAATGTCAAGATAGTGATGAAGGCTGGAACAGCCCAAGGAAGAAGGAAAATAACACCAAAGATACGTTTTCCTTTGATAAATGGTTGGTTAGCAATGATAGCGGTGAAGATACCAATCACAATCTGCAAAGTAGAAGCAGACAAGGCCCAGATGATGGTCCAAGAAAGAACCGCACCGAAGGCTGAACGGAAGGTACTTAAGCTCCAGATGTTTGTAAAGTTAGTCAAACCAACCCAGTCCAACAATTTGTTTGGTGGCAAGTGTTGGAAGTCATAGTTGGTAAAGGCAATCATCAAGGTTACGATAACTGGGAAGATAATTGCAAATGTCATTGCTACATACGATGGGATAATCAAAAGGTATGGGAATCCATTCTCATAAATACCTTTGATCATATCTTTAAAGTCCGTGGGACAGGAATTCCATTGTTAATACGTTTTGCGATTGTATGTGCATCTTTAATATTTGAGAAATAAAAGAGCACATAAACGACTACAAAGATTAAATGGAAGGCACCACGAATCAACATAAAGAGGGAATTATCACGACCTGGCTTGTCACCAAGAGTGATCAAATTGTGCAATTCAGGGGCTGCAAGTGCTAGGAAATAAAGAACAAATACGATAGTGACACCAAGGAAGATAAAACCTTTGGCCTTTTGTTTATTGTAAATCTGTCCTAACCCAGGAATCACTGAAAGCAAGGCTGCTTTGCTAGGTTGTTGGTTTTCCATGAATACTCCTTTCATAGGATACGAGATTGAAGTTTGTCTCCAATTACTAGATAGGCAACTGCAATCATTCGTAAATTTATAAAATCAAAGGGGGATCTGTATTCTCCCCCCTTGTAACGAATTCAATTATTCACCAAATTTTTGTTTGATTGTTTCTTTGATCAATGTTACAGCATCGTTAGCAGCTGTCTTAGCATCTTTTTTACCACTTACAGCGTCAAAGAGCATTGTTTTAGCTGGATCCCAAACTGCTGACATTTGAGAAATGTTTGGCATTGGTTGAGCGTTCTTGAACTGTTTGATAACAGCTGTTGTCAACTCATCGTTTTTACCTTCAGCGTATGAACGAGCTTCAGTGTTAGCTGGGATTTCGTTAGTTGCATCGTAGAATGCTTTTTGTTGTTCAGTTGAAACAAGGAAGTCTACAAATTTTTGTGCAGCTTCAAGGTTCTTAGTGCTTGATGGGATGATCCAAGCTTTACCACCACCGAATGGTGTGTATTCTTTACCATTTGGAAGAGTTGGAATAGTAGCAACACCGTAGTTTACTTTAGCATCTTTGAATGCTTGAGCTTTCCAAGGACCGTCGATGATAGCAGCTGTTTTACCTTCTTGGAATTGAGTTTGGATCAAGTTTGCAGCACCTTCAGTATCTTGCATACCTTTAGGCCATTTTTCGTACCAAGATTTAGCGTAGTTGATACCTGTGATAGAACCGTCGTTTGCAAGACCGATGTCTTTAGCGTCTTTACCGTTTTGTCCGAATACGTAACCACCGTTACCAGCAAGGAGTCCGTATGCGTAGTAGAAGTTTGTCCAGTCGGCTAGGAATGCAGTAGTTTTGCCATCTTCACCAGCGAAAGCGTATTTGCTGTCTTTAGCAAGTTCTTCTAATTCAGCAAAAGTTTTTGGAGCTTCTTTTAGCAAGTCTTTGTTGTAGTACATAACAAGTGACTCAATAACGGCAGGAGCACCGTAAACTTTACCGTCAGCAGCTGTTACAAGAGATTTAGTCTTATCATCTGTTTTAGCGCCGTCGCTCAAAGTAACTTCTGAAAGTTGTCCGTCAGTACCAAGGCTACCTACGCGGTCGTATGGTGCCATCATAACGTCAGCAGCTTGACCTGATTGGTTGTCAAGAGAAAGTTTGTCAAGTCCACCAAGTTGGTCACCTGATTTGATGTTAACTTTTGTACCTGATTCTTTTTCATAAGCTGCAGCAACTTTTTCAGCGTAGGCTTTGTATTGGTCTTCAACGTAGAAAGTGATTTCTTTTGCTTCAGATGAGCTAGTATCAGCTGCTTTATCAGCAGTTTTGCTTCCGCAAGCTACCAAAAGTAAGCTAGCAAGAGTAGCAGTTCCGAGCACAGCAGCGCTCTTCATGAATTTAGATGACATAGTGTATTCCTCCTAAAGAATAACAAAAATAATTTAATGAGAAAACGCAAACGTTTTCTTTTACGAACTTAGTATAGCACAAATAGAAAACGGTTGCAAGCTTTTTTAGCAAAAATTTTAAAAAAATTTTAAGGTTTCAAACATTTATTAAAGCCTTTATATAGGAAAGAACTTAAAATGTTTGTTTTTTTCTTGAATGGAAAAATATATTAGGAAAAACGATTGCGTAAATTCGGCTCGGTTTTTTTCAGAAAATAGAGCAGATATTGGGAATGAATTATCTTAAATCAGAAAAATCTTTTAAAAATTTTTTTCGCTTATTTCATAAAAATATCAGTGGCACCAAGTTTTGTTTGATTAAAAATAATTCAAAAAATTTTTTTAAAAAAACGCTTGCATTTGTTTTTGAAATGAGTTATACTTTAAATTAACGCAAACGTTTGCGCTTTAATTGCGCAACGTTTTATAACAAACACATGAGGTGCTATTATGAAAAAACGTCAAAGTGGTGTGTTGATGCACATCTCTTCTCTGCCAGGAGCATACGGGATTGGATCATTTGGCCAAAGCGCCTATGATTTCGTTGACTTCTTGGTTCGTACCAAGCAACGTTACTGGCAAATCCTCCCTCTTGGGACAACAAGCTATGGAGATTCTCCATACCAATCATTCTCAGCCTTTGCTGGAAATACGCATTTTATCGACCTTGATATCTTGGTAGAGCAAGGCTTGTTGGAAGCTAGCGATCTTGAAGGTGTTGACTTCGGTAGCAATCCAGCAGAAGTTGACTATGCTAAGATCTATTATGCACGTCGTCCTCTTTTGGAAAAGGCGGTCAAACGTTTCTTGGAAGTGGGAGATGTCAAAGCTTTTGAGAAATTTGCTCAAGACAACCAAGCCTGGCTTGAACTCTTTGCTGAGTATATGGCGATTAAAGAGCATTTTGACAATCTAGCATGGACAGAATGGCCAGATGCAGATGCTCGTGAGCGTAAAGCTTCAGCGCTTGAAAGCTACCGTGAGAAATTGGCAGACAAGTTGGTTTACCACCGTGTAACTCAATACTTCTTCTTCCAACAATGGTTGAAATTGAAAGCATACGCTAACGACAACCACATCGAGATCGTTGGGGACATGCCTATCTACGTTGCGGAAGATTCAAGCGACATGTGGGCAAATCCACACCTCTTCAAGACAGATGCCAGCGGCAAGGCGACTTGCATCGCAGGATGTCCGCCAGATGAGTTTTCTGCAACTGGTCAACTTTGGGGGAATCCAATCTATGACTGGGAAGCAATGGATAAAGACGGTTACAAATGGTGGGTTGAACGCTTGCGTGAAAGCTTCAAAATCTACGATATTGTTCGTATCGACCACTTCCGTGGCTTTGAATCTTACTGGGAAATCCCTGCTGGTTCCGATACAGCGGCCCCTGGTAAATGGGTGAAAGGTCCAGGCTACAAACTCTTCGCAGCCGTTAAGGAAGAACTTGGTGAGCTAAACATCATCGCAGAAGACCTCGGCTTCATGACAGATGAGGTTATCGAGTTGCGCGAACGTACTGGTTTCCCGGGGATGAAGATTCTTCAATTTGCCTTCAATCCAGAAGATGAAAGTATCGATAGCCCACACTTGGCACCTGCTAACTCTGTTATGTACACAGGAACACACGACAACAATACGGTCCTTGGTTGGTACCGTAATGAAATCGATGATCCAACTCGTGAGTACATGGCTCGTTACACGAACCGTAAAGAGTATGAAACAGTGCCACACGCAATGCTTCGCACAGTATTTTCATCAGTGAGCTTCATGGCTATTGCCACTATGCAAGATTTACTAGAATTGGATGAGGCAGCTCGCATGAACTACCCATCTACTCTTGGCGGAAACTGGTCTTGGCGTATGACTGAAGATCAATTGACACCAGCTGTCGAGGACAATTTGCTTGACTTGACTACAATTTATCGCCGAATCAATGAGAATTTGGTAGAATTAAAGAAATAAGACATTATCAGGAGACACAAAAATGTTACCACTAAAAGAATTTATACAAAAACGTTACAATAAAACCATTGCAGAATGTAGTAACGAAGAGCTTTACCTTGCTCTTCTCAACTACAGCAAGCTTGCTAGTAGCCAAAAACCAGTCAACACTGGTAAGAAGAAAGTTTACTACATCTCAGCTGAGTTTTTGATTGGTAAACTCTTGTCAAACAACTTGATCAACCTTGGTCTTTACGACGATGTGAAAAAAGAACTTGCTGATGCCGGTAAAGAGTTGATCGAAATCGAAGAAGTAGAATTGGAACCATCTCTAGGGAATGGTGGATTGGGACGTTTGGCAGCCTGCTTTATCGACTCAATCGCTACTCTTGGTTTGAACGGTGACGGTGTTGGTTTGAACTACCACTACGGTCTTTTCCAACAAGTTCTTAAAAACAACCAACAAGAAACGATTCCTAACGCTTGGTTGACAGAGCAAAACTGGTTGGTACGCTCAAGCCGTAGCTACCAAGTGCCATTTGCACACTTTACCTTGACATCAACTCTTTACGATATCGATGTACCTGGTTACAAGACAGCTACTAAGAACCGCTTGCGTTTGTTTGACTTGGATTCAGTTGATTCTTCTATCATCGAAGATGGTATCAGTTTTGACAAGACAGACATCGCTCGCAACTTGACTCTCTTCCTTTACCCAGACGATAGTGACCGTCAAGGTGAATTGCTCCGTATCTTCCAACAATACTTCATGGTTTCAAACGGTGCGCAATTGATCATCGATGAAGCAATCGAAAAAGGAAGCAACTTGCATGACCTTGCGGACTACGCAGTTGTTCAAATCAACGATACTCACCCATCAATGGTTATCCCTGAATTGATCCGTCTTTTGACTGCACGTGGTATCGAACTTGACGAAGCGATCTCAATCGTTCGTAGCATGACTGCCTACACTAACCACACCATCCTTGCTGAAGCCCTTGAAAAATGGCCTCTTGAATTCTTGCAAGAAGTGGTTCCTCACTTGGTACCAATCATTGAAGAATTAGACCGTCGTGTGAAGGCAGAATACAAAGATCCAGCTGTCCAAATCATCGACGAGAGCGGACGTGTTCACATGGCACACATGGATATCCACTACGGATACAGTGTTAACGGGGTAGCAGCACTCCACACTGAAATCTTGAAGAACTCTGAGTTGAAAGCCTTCTACGATCTTTACCCAGAAAAATTCAACAACAAAACGAACGGTATCACTTTCCGTCGTTGGCTCATGCATGCTAACCCAAGCTTGTCTCACTACTTGGATGAGATTCTTGGTCACGGTTGGCACCATGAAGCAGATGAGCTTGAAAAACTCTTGTCTTATGAATACAAAGCAGCTGTCAAAGAAAAATTGGAAAGCATCAAGGCTCACAACAAACGTAAATTGGCTCGTCACTTGAAAGAGCACCAAGGTGTTGAAATCAATCCAAACTCTATCTTTGACATCCAAATCAAACGTCTCCACGAGTACAAACGCCAACAAATGAACGCTTTGTACGTGATCCACAAATACCTTGACATCAAAGCTGGCAACATCCCTGCTCGTCCTATCACAGTATTCTTTGGTGGTAAAGCAGCTCCTGCTTACACAATTGCTCAAGACATCATCCACTTGATTCTTTGTATGTCAGAAGTCATTGCAAATGACCCAGCAGTAGCACCACACTTGCAAGTAGTGATGGTTGAAAACTACAACGTTACTGCAGCAAGCTTCCTTATCCCAGCATGTGACATCTCAGAACAAATCTCACTTGCTTCTAAAGAAGCTTCAGGTACTGGTAACATGAAATTCATGTTGAACGGAGCTTTGACTCTTGGTACTATGGACGGAGCTAACGTGGAAATCGCTGAATTGGTTGGCGACGAAAACATTTACATCTTTGGTGAGGATTCAGAAACTGTTATCGACCTTTACGCAAAAGCAGCTTACAAGTCAAGCGAATTCTATGCTCGTGAAGCTATCAAACCATTGGTTGACTTCATCGTCAGCGACGCTGTTCTTGCAGTAGGTAAGAAAGAACGCTTGGAACGTCTTTACAACGAATTGATCAACAAAGACTGGTTCATGACTCTCCTTGATTTGGAAGACTATATCAAGGTCAAAGAGCAAATGCTTGCTGACTACGAAAACCGTGACGCATGGTTGGATAAAGTCATCGTTAACATTGCCAAAGCAGGATTCTTCTCATCTGACCGTACAATCGCTCAGTATAATGAAGATATCTGGCACTTGAACTAAGAATTTTTGAAAATCTCTTCAAACCACGTCTGCGTATCCTTGATGTAATCAAGTACAGTCTTCAACTAGCTTCCTAGTCTGCTCCTTGATTTTCATCGAATATAAGATACAAAATTTATACGGATACACTTTTTTAAAAAGCGAGTTTCAATTGAAATTCGCTTTTTTGAATGTTGTTAATTTTATGCTGCTATTCCTAAAAGAAAAGAGAAAAAAATGTCAATAATTTGTAGGCTGAAAAATCAAACTTAGAGGGCACTAAAAAGGCTGATTTTACTACCTTTAAGCCTCAGAATCTACTTAGAAATCCCCTCAAATTCCTTGTATTCGCTTACACAAAGTGTTATAATACGATTATAGGAAAGAAGGTGTTTATATGTGGAAAAAAATATTTTTTTCAAAAATATAAATGGACTGACTTATTCTGGATACTATTTGTGATTGTGACATGCCTCTTGACGGGCAATAATACTCTTTTTCCCCTTACCCATCAAGATATCTCTTATCATGGCTGCTATTTGGGGATTACACTTGCCTCATTTCACTTGCTTTTTATTGATAAATTTGTTATTTCGAATCGAAAATAAATGGTGAGGTTAAAATTTTTCCCCTTTTCCGATAGATACTTGAAAAATGGTGATTTAAACCCGCATCTCAAGAAGAGCTGCGGGCTTTATCTTATCTCAAAAATTTATTTACAGTGCTTTCCCAACTAGAATCTCTGCTTCTATGGTAATCTCCGTTAATTTACTCCAGTCAATCTTGGTCTGGTCAATGTTAAAGAGTAGGGGTGTCATGCTAAGCAGGGCTTGGCGTTGCTCGGGTGTGATAGGCTTGGTTAAGGAAGCTATCTGACTAGATTGGATGGTGAAGTGTTCTTGGAAATGTTCCTTGATATCTTGGTTGGAATAGTCCTTCTTTGTCAGATGGTCTTGCACCATTTGGCGGATTTCCTTGAGGTGATTTTCGGTAGGAACGACCTTAATTAAGATACCGTTTTGGGATAAAACGCGGCGAAATTCACCATAGTTGGCAGGGGAAAAGATATCAAGCAGAATATCCATGCTGGCGTCTTTTATAGGAAGACGAGCCAGGTCACCGACAAACCAGTTGACCGCCCAGTTGGGTTCACTCTTGGCAGCGATTTGAACGGAATCTTTGGAAATATCAAAGGCATAGAAGGTTTTTTCAGAATGACTTTCTTGGAGTTTACGAGAATAAAAACCTTCGCCACAACCGATATCCAAGATAGTTTTGGCAGTTTCTAGTCTTGCAAGCAGGGCTGAGATGGTTTCTAAAATAGCTTGGTAAAAACCAGCTTCCAGGATTTGCTGGCGGTTTTGAAAGTTTTCCTTGTCGTAGTTGGCAGATTGCTTGATTTGCGGTGCTAGATTGACATAGCCGAATTTTGCCAGATCAAAAGAATGGCGGTTGCTACACTTGAGACTAGTCTCTACCAAGGTGAGATTGTCTTGGCAGATAGGGCAGAAAAAGGCACTAGCAGTAGCAAAGCGTTGAAGTTTTGGTTTGAGGTTTGTATTCATAGTGTAAGTTTACCAGAAGAAAATTTCGAAAGCAACTGTGTGATTAGGAAAAATAAAGTAAATTGTTTTCATCGTAATATAATTGGATATTAGTAAAGAGAAATTTATCTATATATCAGATATCAGCAATTGCTTTTGCTGTCACTTTTCGCTACAATAGTTACAAGGAGGAAATAAAAATGTTAAAAGAAGTATTAACCGTCGCAAAAGTTGCGAAAAAATCATCTCTCTTCTTAGGAGGGGTAGCATTTGGGACGCTTGGCTTGAAAGTCTTAGCAAGTAAAGAAGCTAAGAAAGGCTATTCTAAGGCCTTGGCTAAAGCTTACAAATTGAAAGATGGACTGGATGCATCTGTTTCTGTTGTAAAACAACACGGTGATGATGTTTTACAAGACGCTAAATATTTATACGAACAGGAAAAGAAAGAAGAACAATTAGATAGCCTGACAGGTGAATAATATGTCTTTTAAAGTGCTACACAGAGGATATCAACATATCCGATTATCGTCCTCGTTTTCACTGACCTTGGATATTCAAGATTATCTTCGTTCCTTGGCTAAAGATGAAAAAGGGATCGACTCTATTCAGTTTTATATGGATCAGCAGCACTTTACTCTACGTATGAAAGAAGGCTTCTCTGTATTAGAAAATGCAGAGGCCTTTTTAAAAAAAATTGACAAGGGGAAAGTTTCGGACTTGATGACTCTTCCCATTCGTAGAGAAGAGAGTGCTTATTCAATTGTATCGGGTGCAGCGATTAAGCGTTTGCTGTTTCGAAGTTTTGTACCCTACCCTATTCGTTATATTTGGACTTGTTATCAGGCTTTGGGTTATGTCAAAGAAGCCTATCAAACTTTAGCGCGCAAGGAACTAACCATGGAGGTCTTGGACTGTTCGGCCATTTTGTTGTCCTTGTTTATGAACCAATCCAAGACAGCTAGCAACATCATGTTTATGCTTGATCTGGGTAATCATCTGGATCAGTGGTCTTTGAAAAAAACAGCAACAGATTTGGAACAAAGCCTTCTTGCTAAAGAAAGTGATGTTTTCTTAGTGCAGGGAGACATGGTCATCAGCATCAAGAGCTCTGATGTTCAAGTAGACGATGTGTTAGTTGTCTCCCAAGGGAATGAAATCTTGTTTGACGGCCAAGTAGTTTCGGGCTTAGGCATGGTCAACGAGAGTTCCTTGACAGGAGAGAGTTTCCCTGTTGAAAAGAAAGAGGGAGATTCTGTATGTGCGAATACTGTTTTGGAAACAGGAGAGTTAAGAATTCGTGTGACAGATAATCAGATAAACAGTCGCATTTTGCAACTCATCAATCTGATGAAAAAATCTGAAGAGAGTAAGAAGACAAAACAACGTCATTTTATTAGGATGGCAGACAAGGTTGTAAAATATAACTTCTTAGGTGCTGGTTTGACTTATCTGTTAACAGGCTCGTTTTCAAAAGCCATTTCCTTTTTATTGGTGGATTTTTCATGTGCTCTAAAAATATCCACACCTGTAGCCTATCTTACGGCCATAAAGGAAGGTCTAAATCGAGAAATGGTTATTAAAGATGGTGATGTATTAGAAAAATATCTGGAAGTGGGTACTTTCTTGTTTGATAAAACGGGTACCATCACGACGAGTTATCCTTTGGTTGAAAAGGTTCTTCCTTTCGGAGATTATACTGAGAAAGATATTTTAAGAATAAGTGCATGTTTGGAGGAGCATATCTATCATCCTATTGCTAATGCAATTGTTAAACAAGCTGAAATTGAAGGCATTGAACACGAAGAAATGCATGGCAAGCTTCAGTATGTTGCAAGCAAAGGGATTAAATCGCAAATTGATGGTCAATCGGTTGTCATTGGAAATTATGTACTAATGCAAGACGAGCAGGTAAGAATTAGTTCTGAGCAACTGGCCTTGATTGAGCAATATAAGACTCATTACAATTTATTGTTTTTGGCTTATAAGAAAGAATTAATTGGGATGTTTTGTATCCACACTCCCTTGAGAAGCGAGGCGAAAGCTGCATTGAAAAAGCTAAAACGCCAAGGGAAAAAACTGATTCTGGCAACTGGTGATACGTTGGCTAGAACAGAAGAATTGGTTAAAGATCTGCCATTTGACAACGTCTATACTGATTTAAAGCCAGATGGTAAGTTTCAGTTGGTTCAGGAGTTACAGAAAGCTGGCCGAACTATTTTGATGGTTGGAGACGGGTTAAACGACTCTGCTGCCTTGACGCTTGCAGATATTGGGGTTGTGATGAATGAAAGTGCGGATATTTCTAAGCAGATGAGTGATATTTTATTATTAGATAATCGTTTAGATTTCTTCGAGGAATTGAATTCTTTATCTGAATCGTTACAGAAATTAATTCAAAGAAATATTCAAGAAACAGTTGTAATAAATGGAAGTTTAATCGGATTTGGGTTGTTAAATTGGTTAAGCCCATCTAATCTTTCGATACTGCACAATCTGACTACTTTAAGAATCGTCCTTCGTAGTCTTTCTATTAAAAAGTAGGTAAGAGACCGAGGAGCTGAGGTCATAAAAACCAAAAGGAGTTATTCTCAAATGAGACAACTCCTTTTGGTTTTTAAAAATTCGATAATTTATGTTGACGGATTTAAAATGTTTTAGTAGGTTAAAACGAAGTATTTTTTTCTTCCCGCGGCGAATAACAGTTAGTTCGTTTTCTAACTTATCTGT